>Ga0364880_10448_pt1 | contig 15420 bp, 13 predicted proteins | sample ExccelJu500001D3_5_FD_206927 | JGI IMG/M metagenome (GOLD analysis project Ga0364880, IMG submission 206927) | Enriched cells from Trout Bog Lake Hypolimnion, Wisconsin, USA - BchlTB.July30.5000.01.D3 | ecosystem: Environmental > Aquatic > Freshwater > Lake > Hypolimnion/Profundal zone | place... | reverse complement strand
GTGGCGGCGGCGAGTTCGGCCAAAGTGATGCCGCGGAGGCCGGCGAGGAGTTCGGCGGTGCGGGCGACAAAGGCCGGTTCGTTGCGTTTGCCGCGGTCAGGAGCGGGGGCAAGCCAGGGGGCGTCGGTTTCAACGAGAAGCGAGTCAAGCGGGAGGACGGCGGCGACATCGCGGAGATTTTGTGCCTTGGGGAAGGTGAGATTTCCGGCGAAGGAGATGAGGAAGCCGAGCTCAATGGAGCGGTGGGCTTGAGCGAGCGAGCCGGAGAAGCAGTGCATGATGCCGCCGAGACCGGTCGAGTTCCAATCGGATTCGAGTGTGGCGAAAAGATCGTTCCAGGCTGCAGGGTTGGCGACCGGGTCATCGCCCTCGGGGCGGCAGTGGATGAGGATGGGGCGCTTGTGTTTTGCTGCTAGCGCGAGTTGGGCCTTGAGGCCGGCGAGTTGTTGGTCACGCGTTGCGCCTTCATGGTAGTAGTCGATGCCGATCTCGCCACAGGCGATGACCTCAGGCTGGGCGAGGAGTTCGTCGAGCTTGGCGAGGAGCGGGGCAGTGTCGAGCACGGTGGTATGCGGGTAGATTCCGGCGGAGACGTATTGGCGCGGTGTGGCGGGCTGGCCGTTGAACTCGCGCGCATGGATGAGGGCTGCGGCCATCTCTTCGGGTGTTTCACCGATGCCGATGGAGAGAATGGTGGTGACGCCGGCTGCGTAAGCGCGCTCAAGGACGGCGTGGCGGTCCTCGTTGTAGCGGTCGCTGTCGAGGTGGATGTGTGAGTCGATGAGCAAGTAGACCTCGTGGGAGATGATTCAGTTTGCATAAAGCGCTGGTGGATGCAGTACGCGCAGACCAAGATGTTTTTCAAATGCGTCAAAGTCGCGGTCGCGATGCAACAGTTGATGGTTATTTTCGATGCAAAAAGTTGCGACCAAACAATCAATCGTTTTACGGACGGTAATTCCTCTTCCGCGCAGTGTTTGAAAATTGCGAGCCGCAGAAACCGCGATGCGTGTGGATGAAGCCTCGTAGACAGGGAATTTGAGAAGGTCGACCATGAAGGCGTCAAATTGTGCCGAGTGTCTGGTTCCTTGTAAAACCTCACAAACGTTCAGAGTTGTAAGACCGAGAGGTTGCACGCCGATAGCATTGCGGAGCCAGATGGAATGTCTGTTCATACGCCCGTGCAATGCGTCTATCCATACAGATGAATCAACTATGATCATGACGGACTTAACTCAATCCGCACTCATCGCAGCAACACCGGCGCGTTGATAATCTCGCGTTTTCTGCGCAGTCGGCTTCTTCTTTCTCATTTTTGCATGTACAGACATCAATTTTGAAAGCGATGCATCCTCATCTAGTTCCCAAACGCGACCTTCGCGCATTGCGTCCAGATTGCCTTCCCACTTAATTTTTCCGAACCACTTCAAAATACCCTCTTGGGCCTTGAGCTGAACAGTTTGGCGCATACAGGCTTCGACGGCGGCCTTTTTCGTGGTGGCGCCGGTAGCCTTCATCGCCTGCTTCATCAATTTGTCGTCAATGTCGATATTGGTGCGCATAGTGACCTCCCGCCATATTGCGATGTGTATAGTATGCCTGATTTATGTGTATAGCTCAAGCGGCATGAAAAACCGGCCAGATAAGCATCCGGCCGGTTATGGGCTGCGATTCAAATGGATGTTTACTTGAGCCGCGCGCCGAGCGGGACTTCCTCGTGGAAGCCGGCGAGGACCGGCACGCCGCCTTCGAGCGATGCGGCGAGCAACATTCCGTGTGAGACGAGGCCGCGCATGGTCCTGGGCGCGAGGTTGGCGACGATGACGATCTTGCGGCCGATGAGCTTTTCCGGCTCGTAGTACTGCGCGATGCCGGCGAGTATCTGGCGCTTCTCATCGCCGAGGTCGACCTCAAGGCGAAGCAGTTTGTCGGCTTTGGGAATGCGCTCGGCAACGATGATCTGCGCGACGCGCAACTCGACCTTGACGAAGTCGTCGATTGTGATGAGGGTTTTCTCTTCCGCGGCGGGTGCAGCGGGAGCGGCTGCATCTGTTGCTGCGGGCGCGGGAGCAGCCGGAGTGGCAGGAACTGTGGCTTCAGGTGCCGGTGCAGCGGGCTTTGCGGCCACAACTGTTGCATCGGGCTCGGCAATCTTCTTCGCGACCTCTGCGGGCGCTACTTTTACGTCATCCATCTCGATTGGTCCTCCCACGGCTTCAACCGCGCTCTTGTTGTTCTCCGCTTCCAGTGCTTCCATGCGTTCGGCAGTGTCTTTCTCTGCACGCGGGAAGAGCGGCGCGGGTTCACCGAACTTTGTTCCTGCCTTGAGCCCGCCCCAGGCGAGACACTTCAAGAAATTTTTCTTCGCGGCATCGGCGATCTCTCCCTGGCCAAGTTGACGCCAGACAATTTCCGCAGAGGCGGGCAGCACCGGATAAACCAAACCGGTGATGACGCGGATGGCCTCGGCTGCGGTAGCCAGCACACGCGCCTGAAGAGCGGCGTGGTCTGCTTCGGAGCGGTCGGCGGGCTTTTTCCACGGGGCCGTTGCGGTCAGATAACCGTCAACATCGGCGACCAGCGACCACACGCTTTTGAGTGCGCCAGAGAAATCAAACTCGTCAAAGCCGCGGTTGAACTCGGGGATGGTTGCCGTGGCGGTCGCGCGCAGTTTTTCTTCGGCTTCGGTCAGCGGACCCGCGTCGGGCACTACGCCTTCAAAAAACTTGTGCATCATGTTGACGACGCGGCTGACAAGATTGCCGTAGCCGTTGGCGAGGTCGCCGTTATAGCGCTGTACAAGCGCATCGAAACTGAAGTTGCCGTCCTGGCCGAAGGGAATCTCGCGAAGGAGGAAGTAGCGCAGAGCATCGACGCCGAGGACATCGGCGACCGACTCGGCGCGAACGACGTTGCCGCGCGACTTGGACATCTTCGATTGATCAAAAAGCAGCCAGCCGTTGGCGCGAACCTGAAGCGGCAGTGGCAGCCCCGCGGCAAGCAAAAACGCAGGCCAGTAGACGCAGTGGAAGCGGCTGATCTCTTTGCCGATGAGGTGGACTTTGGCGGGCCAGAATTTTTCAAAGTTTGCTTTGCTCGCGGCGTCATCGCTGCCGTAGCCGAGCGCAGTGATGTAATTCGCCAGCGCGTCAAGCCAGACGTAGACGACGTGCTTCTCATCGCCGGGGACGGGGATGCCCCAGGTGAAGCTGGTGCGGCTGACGGAGAGGTCCTTCAAACCGCCGCGCACAAAAGAGAGAACCTCGCGGCGGACCGACTCCGGCTGCATGAACTCAGGGTGCTGCTCATAGAGGTCGAGTAGCGGTTTTTCAAAAGCCGAGAGCTTGAAGAAATAATTTTCTTCCTTCACGGTCTCGGTGACGCGGCCGCAATCGGGGCAGACGGTGCCGGGTTCGCCGTCGACGTAGGCTTCGTCGCTGACGCAGTACTGCCCGGTGTAAGAGCCCTTGTAGATGAAGCCGCGGTCGCGCAGTGTTGCAAAAAGTTTTTGCACGCCGCGCTTGTGGCGCTCTTCGGTGGTGCGGATAAAGTCGTCGGGCGTGAGGCCGAGGCGCTGCCAACTCGAGCTGAACTCGGCGCTGATCTTGGTGGCGAACTCGTCGGGCGTGCTGCCGGCTTTTTTCGCGCTGCGTTCAATCTTCTGGCCGTGCTCGTCGGTGCCGGTAAGGAACCACGTCTCAACGCCGAGCGCGCGCTTGCGGCGGGCGATCGCGTCGCAGACAATCGTCGAGTACGCATGGCCGAGGTGGGGCCGTGCGTTGACGTAATAGATCGGAGTTGTGAGGTAATAGCGTTCGGTCACGTGATTTTTGGGTTACTCCATTAGTGTAAGGCATTTCGGCTGCGGGGCTGGGATGGCGCATTCTGCTAAACTTGGGCTTGAGAAATCAACAGATTAGCCTGATTCGAGGGCAGCCATCGGAGCATTTGACGCGTGTATTTGGAACTTCAGCAGCGGCTTGTAACGCGGTTAAAGACCGTGTTGGGCAATTTATATAAGCTTCAGCCGGCCGATGTGGATGCGGCGGTTTTTGCTGTTGAGCAGCCGCCGGAGCTTGCCTTTGGCGAGTATGCGCTGCCGGCAGCGTTGAAGCTAGCACGCGCGTTGCGCAAGTCTCCCAAGGTGATTGCGGAGGAGATTGCCGCCGCGCTGGATCCAATGGAGGGGTTTGCGAGCTTTGAGGTTGCGGGTGCGGGGTACATTAACGCGAAGCTGGACCGTGCGCATCTGGCGAAGTTGTTGGCGTCGGGCGCGGAACGGACGCAGCCCAAGCGTGACCGCGTGCTGGTGGAGCATACGAGCATCAATCCCAACAAGGCCGCGCACATCGGGCATCTGCGCAATGCGATTCTCGGCGACACGTTTGTGCTGCTGCTCAGGGCGGCGGGCCACTCGGTTGCGGTGCAGAACTACATTGACAACACCGGCGTGCAGGTTGCGGATATTGTTGTCGCATTGCTGAACATGGAATATGAAGACGCGCCAGATATGTCACCTAATGAGCGTCGAACACTTATAGGAATCAAGAAATTGATCAACTACCTTGATCAGTTATCTGCGAAAGACCCAAATAATACAAAAGTATGGATTGATTATTATTGTTGGGATTTATATGCCAGAGTGAACCTTTGGTATTTGGCGCTAGAAAGTGATGATCCAGAGCAAGAAAGAGAAAGACGCAAGAAAATACGTCTTAATACTCTTCATGCACTCGAGCATGGAGGAAATGATCAATCTGAAATAGCAGAGTTAATCTCAACGCGTGTCTTGAAGCGGCACCTGGAGACGATGGCGCGGCTGGGCATTGAGTATGATTTTTTGCCGCGTGAGAGCGAGATACTGCACCTCAAATTCTGGGAGTCGGCGTTTGAGAAGTTGAAGGGCACTCGCGTGCTTTATCTAGAAACCGATGGGAAGAATAAAGGCTGCTGGGTGATGCGGCGGCCGGGCGCGGAGACCGGCGAGGGACTGGACGAGGACGCGAAGGTGATTGTGCGCTCGAACGGGACCGTCACATACGTCGGCAAAGACATTGCGTACCACATGTGGAAGTTCGGCCTGCTGGGGCGCGATTTCGGTTACAAGGTCTTTCATACTTATCCCACGCACACTTGTTGGATCTCTTGCGAGCATGGCGAGAAGGAGCATCCGCACTTCGGCGGCGTTGAGGCGATCTACAACGTCATCGACTCGCGTCAGAGCGATCCGCAGTCGAATGTGATCCAGGCGCTGCGCGGAATGGGGCACACGGCCGAGGCGGACCGGTATACGCACTTCAGCTACGAGATGGTCGCGCTGACGCCGCGCTATGCCGAGGAACTGGGCTACACGGTCAGCGACGAGGACAAGAAGAAGGCGTACATCGAAGTGAGCGGGCGCAAGGGATTCGGCGTGAAGGCAGATGACCTGATGAACCTGATGATTGCTGCTGCGCGCGGCGAGACACTGAAACGGCACACGGATTGGAGCGAGGCCGAGGTCGATAAGACCTCCGAGCAGATTGCTTATGGCGCGCTGCGGTATTTTATGCTGCGCTACACGCGCAACTCGGTGATCGCGTTTGACCAGAAGGACGCGCTGGCTATCGAAGGCGAGACAGGCCCGTATGTGCAGTACGCGCTGGTGCGGGCGAAGAATATTTTCAGGAAGGCCGGTGTGACGGCGGAGACTGCGCTGGCGGAGTTGAATGCGATTCTTGGTAGCGATGAAGGTCTCGGCGCGATCTTAAAGAGCGACGACGGCTCTGACATTTGGGCGCTGCTGGTGCGGGCGTCGAAGCGGAGTTTTGTGCTGGAGCAGTCGCTTGTGGCCAGCGAGCCGGCGTATCTGGCGAAGCATGCGTTCCAGATGGCGCAGGAGTTCAGCAATTTTTATCACAAGCACCATATTTTAAATGAAGAAGACCCGACCCGGCGGAAGCTGCTGCTGGCGACGGCGGCGATCGCGCTGCGGGAGTTGGTTATAACGCTGAAGTTGCTGGGGATAGAAGCGCCGGAAGCGATGTAAGGCACCTGCGGTGCGGCCACTGGCACCCTTCGACTACGCTCAGGGCAGGCTTTGAAGCCGTGCCCTTTACAAAGCACGGGAAGTGGGATCAAACTATCCCCGTTGCCCAATATCGAGAGATCATTGGCTCCCAGTTATTTTAATGACAAAGGCACAGAAGGATACACTTTGAATTCATTCCCATTAGACCAAGCGATTGTGAGAGGTATTGAATATCTTTCTCGCAAAACTGATATGTAATCAAGGTCATTTTCTGATGGTTCAAAATCCAGAACTAACCACCAAAAATCGGCTTCCTCGTAAGAGGGGTAATGATTGTATTCAAATAATTGTCCTAAAGCTTCTCTGATTGCATGTCGCGTATCTTCGCCATAGCAAATTTTCAATTCTGCAATATGCTTCATCGTTAGATGAGTAAAAATTAAATCAATACCACGATCTTCTTGCTTCACTTTAGTCTTGTATTTCCGCTCAATCCAAAGTCGAAAACGATTTGATAAGTTAACATGAAGCCGTAAAATGTTCTTTTGTGATGCTCGCGTCTCTCGCTGGTATGAAAGTTCGTTCAAAAGCGCATTTGGTGTTTCAACATTATTTTCATTCAAAGATCTATTAAGGTCATAATATTGAGAAAACTTAGAACGATTTGTCAGGCAAATTACCGAGTTTTGAGGGGCTGGATCTTTGTATTTGAATGGCATGAAATTAGCAACCCAGTCGACTGGGATTTCATGCCGCCAAAAGATGTTTCGATCATTTGGGTCCGGTATAGCATCTCCCGCGTTAAAGCGATAAGCGCGCTTACCAACTTCACCTTTCACGATGCATTTTGCAATGATTGACTTCGTACTAGAATCTCCAATATAGATTTCATCTCCTCCCGAAATGTCCCATGCGAAATACTTAACACTAGGTAATGCAGAGCCTTTGACGGCTGATGGAATATCTGTCTTTGTTTTGTCAGTGAAATTCATTTCATAAATCGGTGGATGTGTATAACTTACAACCCCACGTTTAAGGCATATCGGGTACATATCAACTCCACCTGTACCAGCTCTCAATTTCATTCTCCATATGTTCATGGCAATCCTCTCGAATCAGTTCGAAATATTGAAAGCTGGTAATGAGCACAAGACTATGGTTGTGATTTAGTAGCTTTTCACCCACTCGAAGAGGGTGCGGACGGCTATGCCTGAGGGGCCTTTGGCGATGTAGGGCTTTGTGTCTTCTACCCAGGCGAGGCCGGCGATGTCGAGGTGGATCCATGGGGTTTCGCCGACGAAGTGTTTGAGGAATTCGGCGGCGGTGATGGCTCCGCCGTAGCGGCCGCCGGTGTTTTTGATGTCGGCGATGTCACTCTTGATCTGTTCGGCGTATTCATCGCCGAGCGGGAGACGCCAGAATTTTTCTCCGGTGATCTTTGCGGCGGCGAGGAATTTTTCGATTGTGGGGTCGTCGTTGGAGAAGGCTCCGACATTGACCATGCCGAGAGCGACGACGCATGCGCCAGTGAGGGTTGCGGCGTCGATCAAATGCGTGGCGCCGAGCTGGCGCGCGTAGGTGAGTCCATCGGCGAGGACGAGGCGGCCTTCGGCGTCGGTGTTGATGATCTCGATTGTTTTGCCGGGCTCGCCGTCTTTGAAGGGCATGGCGGTCTGGACGTCGCCGGGCTTTTGGGCTTTGCCGTCGGGCATGTTTTCAGCGGCGCAGACGACGGAGAGTACGCGGACGTTGGGCTTGAGGAGCGCGATGGCGCGCATGGCACCGAGCATGGCAGCGCCGCCGGCCATGTCGTACTTCATCGCCTCCATCTTCTCGGAGGGCTTGATGGAGATGCCGCCGGTGTCAAAGGTGATGCCTTTGCCGACTAGGCCGAGGACGGGGCCGTCTTTGGGTGCGTTGGCCGGTTCATAACGGAGCACGATGAGGGCGGGTGGTTCTTCGCTGCCCTGGGAGACGGACCAGAATGCGCCCATCTTGAGCTCGTGGAGTTTTTCGGTGGAGAAGACTTCGCACTTGAGGCCGACTTCGTGCGCCATGACCTGGGCGCGGCGGCCCATCTCGGTGGGTGTGAGCTTGTTGCCGGGCTCGTTGACTAGCGAGCGTGTGAAGTTCTGGCTCTCGCCGAGGATGAAGCCGGTCTGCATGGCGGCTTTCAGCTCCGGTGTTTCCGGGGCGAGCAGGATGAAGGACTGGATGGAGAGGTCCTTGCGGTCGGAGCGGTAGGTGTCGGGGTCGTAGTCGCCGATGAATGCGCCTTCGGTTGCGGCCTGTGCGGCGGCGGCGGGAGAGAGTGATGCGTGTTCGGGGAGGGCGAAGGCGAGCTCGCGGATGCCGCGCGGCTTGGCGTAACGGACGGCGGTTCCGGCGGCGTTGCGGACGGACTGGGGAGTGATGGAAGCGGCTTTGCCGAGGCCCAGCTTTCCGAGTCCGATGATGAGGAGGCGCGGGGAGTTGACGCCGGCCGGGGAGTGGATGAGGACGGTCTCATTGGCGGCGGCTTTGAACTCGCCGGAGGAGAGCACGGCGGATGCGGCGGCGATGACGGCGGCGTCGGATGTGAGGAGGACGGGCTGGGGCTTGGCGTCGGGGTCTTTTTCGGTCTGGGTGTCAACGGCGGTGACGACGAGCAGGGCGTTGACGATGTAGGAGGCGGGGGTGGCGAGGAGAGCTGTGTTCATGGTTCTATTTTACTTGGGAGGCACCTGCGGTGCGGCTATCGGTACGACTGAAGCCTTGACCCTTCACAGAGCGCGAGAAGTGGGTTAGAACTATCCCCGGTCTCCAAAGGCGAGGGACCGGGGGCACCCGAAGTTGAAGATTTAGATAAGTTCAAGACGTGTTCTTGGGCACAGAATAATTGTCGACTTCATCTTCGTTTGGACGTAGAAGGCCGCAATGACGGCAACGCCGCGCGAAGGGATTCCTAACAAATGCTGAGATGAAGAAAAGTTCACCGCATCGTGGACACTCCCAGCCCGCAATCTTATATGCAAAAATGGCCAACTGTACCGGCAATGCAACCAAGAGAATGACGCATGGAACGACCAGAAAATATGCTAGAAACGGATATTTATCGACAAATGTGAACAAAATTAGAAAAACAATGGCCAAAGCAGAGGTCATCCAAAATATACGAGAGAGAATACGTCTTCTCTCTGAGTAATAGAATCGCCACTGCTCTCTATAGTACTCATCACTTTTTTGGCCGGAGTTGGAAAGGTCTAGTAAATCCATAGCATGCAATCCTCGCCGAATTCCCGAGTTTACTGAAGGTGTTTAGCTACTTCTTTTATGCTTGCTGGCATTGACGGCGGCGCGGGCTTCGCGGTCGGCTTCGCGTCGTTTTTCGGTCTCGCGTTTGTCCCAGTCCTGCTTGCCTTTGGCTACGGCGAGTTCGCATTTGACGCGGCCGCCCTTGAAGTAAAGGCGGGTGGGGATGAGCGTATGTCCTTTGATCTGCGTCTTCGCATGTAGCCTGCCAATTTCGTTCTTGTTGAGCAGAAGTTTGCGCGTGCGGGTTTCGTCGTGGTTTGCGATGTTGCCGTGCGAGTAGGGTCCGATGTGGGCGTTCAGGAGGAAGGCTTCGCCGTCCTTGATGAGCCCGTAGGCGTCGCGTAGGTTGGCCTGGCCCTGACGGATGGATTTGACCTCGGTGCCAAGACGCCCATAAAGCCCGCCGACAAGACTCTCATCTTCGATACCTCCGCCGTCGCCGGCCAGAACGGCGAGGGCAAGAGTGTGACCTTCGCCGATATCTACCAGTGGATGGGCGCAACCGCGCGCGAGAAGGTCTTCGAAATTCTGAATCAGGTCCAGAAGGACCCCTCGCTCAGCCTCAAGGTCTTTGCCTATGACCTCGACGAGCCCGATTTAATGAAGATACTGCTCGCGCTCGCTGCCGAGGGCCGCGTGCGCATGATCCTCGATAACGCCGCTCTGCACGTTGGCACAGCGGACACGCCCTCGCCTGAGGACCAGTTCACCACGCAGTTCAACCAGCAGGCCAAGGGAGCGGCCAGGATTCTGCGGGGCTGCTTTGCACGCTACTCGCACGACAAGATCTTCATCGTCGTCAAAGGCGACGCAAACTCCACCAACGCGCAAAGCGTTCTCACCGGTTCCACCAACTTCTCCATGACCGGCCTCTACGTCAACGCCAATCACGTTCTTGTCTTCAACGACGCCGGGGTCGCAGGCCACTATTCGCAGGTCTTTGAACAGAGCTGGACAATCCTCGGCGCCAATGGCGGCAATCATCGCCCCAATCAGGGTGATGCCCACTCCTTCGGCTCCTCCGCACTCGCCACCGCGCCTTACGTCTTCCAAAGCGCAACACTGCCCAGAACCTCCATCACCTACTCGCCGCACACGCCCGATGACACAACCAAGCTGCTCGACGGCGTTGTCAACCGCATCAACCAGGAACCGGCCGCGCAGAACGGCAGCGTAATCTTCGCCGTCATGCAGCTCACGCAAAGTCAAACACCGGTTTACGAGAAACTGAACACCATCCATTCAGACAAATCCGTCTTCAGCTACGGCATCTCCGATGCGCCAGAAGGTATTTACTTGTACGCGCCCAACTCGAACCAGGGCGTGCTCGTCACCGGCAAGGTTGGCAACGCGATTCTGCCACAGCCCTTCGATCAGTTGCCTGTACCGCCCGGCCACGAGATTCACGACAAGTTCGTCGTCTGCGGCCTCAACGGCGCTGACCCGACCGTCTACTGCGGCTCCTCAAACCTCGCCACCGGCGGCGAGAAGTCAAACGGCGACAACCTGCTTGAGATTCACGACGCTGACGTGGCCACGGTCTTCGCTATCGAGGCCCTGCTGCTCGTTGACCACTACAACTTCCTCGACCACTACGGCAAAAAAATGTCTGCCAATGCAGGCAGTTCCGCAGCTAAAACGCCCAAGCCGAAGAACGCGTCAAAGAGTACTGCCGCGAAAAAAGCTGCCAAAAAGACTCCAGCGAAAAAAGCCATAAAGAAGGCACCGGCGAAAAAGACTCCAGCCAAGAAGACGCCAGCAAAGAAAGCTGCAAAAAAGACACCCACTAAAAAGGCAGCGAAGAAAGCCGCGAAAAAAACGACCCGCACAGCCTCCAAGTCAAAGCGATAACGGAATCAACTCACAAATTGCTCAAGGAGAATTATGGCCACCAAGACAAAAGCACCAAAAACCCCCGCCCCCTCGGTCGACAAGGCGCCGCAATCCAAAACCGATGCCGCGCGCGCCGTAGCCTTGCACCTGCACGAGGACGACTCCTGGACGACCAGCTACTTCACCAACGACGACCTGCACCAAAAGGAGCGCGTTCTCTTCGGCGCATGAGCATTTTTTCCAAAATGGGCATGCTACCCGGACGCATGCCCATGATTCATGCAACATCGTCTAGAATCATAAGTATATGAAGTGTCCATTCTGCGGATTCGCTCAGGATCGCGTAGTCGACTCGCGCGAAAGCAAAGAGGCCGACTCCATCCGCCGCCGCCGTGAATGCGAGCAGTGCAACCGCCGCTTCACCACCTACGAGCGCATCGACGAAATTCCCTACATGGTCGTCAAAAAAGACGGCCGCCGCGAGCGCTTTGAGCGCCAGAAGATTCTCAGCGGCCTGCTGCGCGCCTGCGAAAAGCGCCCCGTCTCCGCCGCGCGGCTCGAGGCCATCGTCGACGCATGCGAGTCCTTCCTCATGGACGCACCCGAGCGCGAACGCACCACCACCGAGATCGGCGAGCTCATCATGGACCACCTCAAGGTACTCGACACTGTCGCCTACATCCGCTTCGCCTCTGTCTATCTCGACTTCCAGGACATCGCCGAGTTCAAGACCGCGCTTGAGGCGCTCATCGGCCAACACAATAAAGGAAAAAGATCATGACCGCTCCACGCACACACAAGATCACCCTCATCCCCGGCGACGGCATCGGCCCCGAGGTCACTCGCGCCGTTGTACGCATCCTTGAAGCCACCGGCGTCAAATTTGAGTGGGAGCGCTTCGCAGCCGGCGCTGAAGCCTTCGAGATCCACGGCGAGTACATCCCCGCCGAGCTCTACAAATCCATCGAGCAGAATCGCGTCGCATTGAAAGGCCCCGTCGGCACACCCATCGGTGGCGGCTTCAAAAGCATCAATGTCACACTGCGCAAAAAATTCGACCTCTTCGCAAACTTCCGCCCCATCAAAAGCCTCCCCGGACTTGAGACCAAGTTCCCCAACATCGACCTGCTCATCGTCCGCGAAAACACAGAGGGCGAGTACGTCGGCATCGAGCACGAGGTCGTCCCCGGCGTCGTTGAAGCCATCAAGATCATCACCGAGAAGGGCTCCACGCGCATCGCCAAGTTCGCATTCGAGTACGCGCGCAAGCACGGCCGCAAAAAAATCCACTCCATCCACAAGGCCAACATCATGAAGCTCTCCGACGGCCTCTTCCTCGAGTGTGCACGCCGCGTCGCTGAAGGCTTCCCTGAGGTCTCCTACGCCGAGCACATCATCGACAACACCTGCATGCAGCTCGTCATGAACCCCTGGCAGTACGACACGCTGCTGCTTGAAAATCTCTACGGCGACATCGTCAGCGACCTCTGTGCCGCTTTCGTCGGCGGTCTCGGCCTCGTCCCCGGAGCAAACCTCGGCGCAGAGTGCGCCATCTTCGAAGCCGTTCACGGCTCCGCTCCCGACATCGCCGGCAAAGACATCGCCAACCCCACCGCGCTCCTTCAGTCCGCCGTCCTCATGCTCCGCCACATCGACGAAGAAACCGCCGCCGACCGCGTGCACAAGGCAATCGAGACCGTCTACACCGAAAAGAAATCACTCACCCGTGACGTGGGCGGCAAAGCCGGCACCACCGAGTTCGCCGACGCCATCATCGCCGCACTACCCAGCGCGTAATTCATTAAGCTGACAAAAGGTGACTGCCATGCGGCAGTCACCTTTTGTATTTCCTCAGATAAATCCCTTCAATCAACTTGTCATCCTGAGCGAAGGGAGCATCGCGACCGTAGCCGAGGGATCCGCGGTTGCTCTTTCGCCGAAGGCGCGGATGCCGGGTGCCCCATCCTTGCGCGTTTTCCAGCGCAAGGGTGGGCGACTTAGCTTTCATAAATATTAATTCTTCTGCGCCGAAGGCGCAGTTGGCCCCACCACAGGTGGTTACTCTAAAAGAGCCGCCGCCACCGACAATGCCGCTATCGCCGCCGTCTCCGCTCTCAAGATGCGCGGCCCCAAACTCACCGCCGTCCATCCATTCGCATCAAACAACGCTTCCTCATCCGGCGCCCATCCGCCTTCTGGCCCTATCGCCAACTCAATCGCAGGCATCTCCGCGCCACTCGCCGTCAGCGCCGCATCCAGCGCAGCACGCAACGTCGTTGTGCGCTCCTGCTCGGCGAGCACCAGCCGCGTTGCATGCGCCGCCGTGCGTATCCTCTCCGACAGCGGCACAGGCGCGTGTATCACCGGCTCATCCGACCGCCGCGACTGCTGCGCCGCCTCATGCGCAATCCTCCGCCAACGCTCCGCACGCTTCTCCGCAGTCAGCGCAAGGTGCTTTTCCGTCCGCCGCGCAATCACCGGCGCAATCTCCGCCACACCCAGTTCAACGGCCTTCTCTATCGCCCACTCCATCCGGTCGAACTTGAAAACCGAAAGCACCAGCGTGATCGGCAGCGCTGGGTCAGCCTCTATCTCCGCCAGCAGATTGAAGCGCACCTCCGCGGTCGACACGGCTACAACCTCGGCGTGGAAAACCTTCCCGCCTGTCACCACATCCGCTTCCATCCCCGGCTGCCCGCGCAGCACGCGCGCAAAATGCTCCGCCTGCGCGCCTGTGATGGCCGCCGTGGCCTCGTCCCATCTCTCTGCTATCCAGCGTCGTCTTGTCATCGCGCTCTCAGACGGCTGCATTGCTTGTGCGCCGTACTGCTTCCCTCATGGAGTGTAACGCCAATCCTTCTTCTATGCGGTGATAGGTGTATTGCGCTTCTCGTTACTTCATCTGCCACATTAGCCCAAACGCACCACGGGGGACGCTTTGAGCGTCCCCCGTGTGTGTTGGATTGTTGTGAAGTCCGCTGTTACTTCTTCTTGGCGGTCTTCTTTGCGGCCTTCTTCGCCGGCTTCTTTGCTGCCTTCTTAACGGCCTTCTTAGCTGCCTTCTTGGTTGCCATTTTCCTATTCTCCCTTTTCGATGTTTTTACATCGACTGCAGTTGTGAAAACTGCAGATGTTGAATGTATAGAATTTGCAAGAGCCTGTGTCAAGAAAAAAATCGTCTTTTTGAAAAATATTTTCTTGACAGTGATTCGCTCCATCCTGTCCATCCGAGTTCGCAAAATGCATTTTGCGTCGTCGTCGTCACTCTTCACTCGCTCTCATCGCATTCACTGTCGCAATTCGATGCAACGATCACCGCGCAAACATTGATCGCGCGTCCTTCACTTCATGTTGCTGCAATGCGCCGCAAGTTGCGCCTTCACATAATCACCCAGCGTTCCCGCTTCGCGCCGCTTCAAAAGATCGTCCAAATACGGCTGTTGATCTTTTGGTTTCGCCTTTACCAGGATCTCGTAAACTTTCAGCGCCGCATCTACGCCAGCCATCGTCTCCGCTTGCGCGTCGGAGGGCTTGTCCATGTTATGGATCGCGTACTCCGTTTGCCCCAGCGTCAGCGCGGCAAATATCTCCGCCGAGTCTTTTTTGTTTCCCTTCGGCAGCTGGTCAAGCACCATGCACAGCGATACGTGCACATCCGGCACTTCAATGATCCAGATCAGTGCCTGCTCGCGCTCCTTCGCCGCATTCGGCCCTGTTGGATTCTCCAGATAATCATGAATGACTGCGAGTACCTGTGTGCGCTCCTCCGGCGTGGAGGGTCCGCGCTTTGCTGTTTGAGCTTGTAATGTCACGGTTGCCAGCATAAAAAATACTACTGCTGGAAGAATGGCTCTCATCTGCATCTTGCTTCTCCTTGTGTGATATTTGGATTACCGTAATTTGGGATTGAATAAAAAATATGCGGCAGTGATTTATGCCTGCACAACCCCGCACCGAGTATAAAACTCCCCGTTGCTTTGCCGAAATTTTTTTATTGGTACAGCCGGCTCACATCAACACTCGATCACATTCAGCGCCAGCCCGCCCAGGCTCGTCTCTTTGTAATGGCTCTGCATGTCTAGCCCCGTCAGGTACATCGTCCGTATCACCTGGTCCAGCGATACCTTGTGCTCGCCCTCTTCGTTCATCGCTATGCGCGACGCGTTCACTGCCTTCACCGCGCCCATCGCGTTCCGCTCAATGCACGGTATCTGTACCAGACCGCCAATCGGGTCGCACGTCATTCCCAGGTTGTGCTCCATAGCAATCTCCGCCGCGTGCTC
>Ga0364880_10410_pt2 | contig 15574 bp, 5 predicted proteins | sample ExccelJu500001D3_5_FD_206927 | JGI IMG/M metagenome (GOLD analysis project Ga0364880, IMG submission 206927) | Enriched cells from Trout Bog Lake Hypolimnion, Wisconsin, USA - BchlTB.July30.5000.01.D3 | ecosystem: Environmental > Aquatic > Freshwater > Lake > Hypolimnion/Profundal zone | place... | reverse complement strand
GACAATGTGGTATTAATAGAGGTATATCTTAGACAAACCCCGCATCGGCTTGATCTGGCGGAAAACGGTTTGATTGCTCTGGAAAAATTTCGCAAGAATCGCTATGACCTCATATTAATGGATGTTCAGATGCCTAAAATGGATGGTTATCAAGCCACCGAGGAAATCCGTCGAATCGAAAAAGCTGAAAAACGCCCCCCAACCCTGATCATTGCGCAAACTGCTCATGCATTCGTGGAAGATGAGCAGCATAGCATTGAAGCTGGCTGTAATCGGCACATTACCAAGCCAATCAGAAAAGGCTTTCTACTTGAGCTATTGAACTCCATACAACAAACCAAAGTGGCTGTATTGAGGAATAATCCGGAGAGTGAACTCACAAAAGAGCATGAAATCATTACAGCAGTTCACGATAATGACATTCTCGAACTTATTCCCGGATATCTGTTGCGTCGACGCCAGGAAATGGATGTATTGAGGAATGCGATTGCCGAGAAAAACTTTTCACTCCTGCGCAGCCTCGGGCACAAAATGAAAGGTACAGGAGGCAGCTACGGTCTTGATCGAATTTTCGAAATTGGGAGTAAAATTGAAAATTATGCGAAGTCACAGGATTTGCTGGCCGTTGAACAGGAAGTCGATCATCTTGCTGACTATCTGGATCGGGTGAAAATTGTTGGGAATGAAATTCACAGTTAATCTATCCGCTTTTACTATCTTTTGAAAGCCATTTGAAAATGCCCCTCCAATCAAAAAGAGTTATGGTTGTTGATGATGACATTGATATGCAACATCTGCTTCGAGTCTATCTGGCGAAACAATTTGATGTCGTCACTTGCTCTTCAGGTGAGGAAGTTCTATCCAACTTGGACTCAAACAAACCTGATCTGATTTTGATGGATGTGGATGCCTGGATTAGATGGTTATGAAACATGCAGAAAGATTAGAAAAAATGGGCACAAGTTACCCATAATATTTGTCACCTCCTATCAGGATATTGATGTACATCTCACTGCTTATGATGCCGGTGGCGACGACATTGTTACCAAGCCTGTTGATTCTGAACTTTTATTGCGCAAAGTTTCTTTGGCAATAAGGCAAAAGGAAGAAACTGAGCAAATTGCTCTTGAAGCCCAATCCATGCGCGAGATGGCAATGAATTTTTTGTCGAGCGCTGGAGAAAATAGCATCTTGCTGAACTTCGTTAGACAAGCCGTAGCGGCTAAATCATACGAAGAACTTGCCCAGATTCTGGTCAAAGCGGTGGTTGAGTTTGGCGTGCAATGCAGTGTAGCTATACGTCATGATGCTGGACAGACAACGCTTACTTCCCATGGGGAGGCAAATGAATTGGAGCTAGCCATTCTTTCGAGAATGTCCGTGATGGGTAGGCTGGTAGAATTCAAGAGGCAATTTATAGTCAATTACAATTTGGTTTCCCTATTAATTTGCTGTGACCCCATGGACACCCCTGAAAAGATAAGTCGGATTAGGGACAATGCAGCGATTTTAGCTGAGACCACTGAGGCTCTGTGTGAAAACGTGTCCATGCGTATGCAATCTATGGCGCGCGCTGAACAACTGCAGATTGCTGTTATTGCAGCCGGTTCTGCAGTAGAAAATGTGCGAAAAAATCACCATCACATGTTACTCGATACCCGTATTTTGTTGCAGGAACTGATTGATAAAGTTGAGTCAACTTATTCCTGGTTGAGTACCAGTGGAACGCAGGAAGCTGCCATCAGTGGCAACATGAATGAATCTGTTCAAAAGATATTGAATCTTCTTTCAAACGAAAGTCATTTTGACGATGAAATCGCCAAAGTACATGAAGCATTGAATATTGAAAATAATATTAATGTTAACTGCCTTTTCTAATGTCTCTTTTCTAATGCCTCAAGATTTTGTTTCTTTGATGGTATGGCTTTATTATACTTCGCATAATGTATATTATGTCAAATGATAAAGTAAAACAAAAAAAATCACATCAGGATTTTCTCTCTAGGTCCATCGGCGAGAATTTTTGACTGCCCTACCACAATAATACGGTCACAAATTGAAAGTATGTTGCGGCTATGAGTACTGACAAGAATTGTAGATTTACCACGCATTTGCATGAGTTGGCTGGCTAAGTGTCCTTCCAAGGGAGCATCTAGTCCGTTTGTAGGTTCATCTAGCAAAATCAAAGGGGGGCGTGTTAATAACGCTCTGGCAAGAGCAACAAGCTGGCGCTGTCCTCCAGAGAGATTGCTTCCGCGTGCTCCAATTTCCGTGGCCCAATGCAGAGCTCCATCATCAAACACACGAAAAAGCCCGGATGTGTTTAATACATCACGCCTAACTTCAGCTGTCAGTTGCGGGCGACCGGCACGAACATTTTCTTCTACGGTGCCATCGAGCAAACAAGACTCTTGAGGTTTAAACCCCATGTTTAAAGAAATATCTTGGGGGGAAAGATGGGAAAGTGGAATGTTGTCGATCAGAATTCTGCCTTCATCTGGCTCCAACACGCCAGCGATCAAGCGCAACAAGGTAGTTTTACCGGCGCCGGGGGCACCTGCTATACCAATGATTTCACCAGGATTAATGTTCAGGTTGATGTTGCTCAAAACTGGTTTGTCACCTTGACGCAAACTGCATGAAACATTGTCAAAGCGAATTGCGCCCTGTAATCTTCCATGAATTTTGGATGAAGTTGTATTAGGTACTGAAGGCACAATCTGATTTAACTCGTACAGCGCAATACGGAATTCGCGGTAACGTAGCATTAGGGTAATTACTGAGGCAAAAGTTCCCATTGTTCTTGAAGTCAGCATGGAAGCTGCGAGCAATGCACCCGAAGTAAGTGTATGCTCTTCGACCATATAAACACCACCGACAAGTACTCCAATAAATGAAATATAGGAAATACTGGTATTGACCGTATTGGCCATACCGCGCCAATATCTCGATTTACTAGCTGTTTGAACAGCAGTTACGCTTGCCTGACGCCAGCGCTCTGTCAGGCGATCACGCAGTGCACTGCCGATGATTGCTTCGCGGGAGGTTAACAACCCGGTCATTAACCCCAAACGTTGTTCACTGGCTACGCGAGTTTGCCGATCATAATCCAGCACCGGGGGTGTCAAGATAAAGTTGCTGATGATCATCAGCAAACCGCACACGATTGAAATATAAACTAAAGGGCCTGAAACAACCATTATCGCCAAGAGAAACAAAAGCAGAAACGGTAAATCGGCCAAAGCAAGAATGTATGAAGATGACAAGAAATCGCGGTAGGACAAAATTTGTTTGTACTTTTCCAGCAGTCCGCCAATGCTGGGAATTTTGTTCGACTTCATATCAAGCAGATTACGGAATGTGGCGTGATCAATTTCAACCTCGCTACCAACTGAAAACCGTTCGGCAATATTAATCCGTACAACTCGCACGCAAAATTCGATTCCCACCACGATTCCCAGGCCTATGACCAATGCCCACATCGTTTCCATAATTCCATTGCCGAGAATCTTATCGTAAACAAAACTACTGAACAAAGGCAGCACCAGAGCAAATACGTTGACAATAATGGCCGCAATGAACAGGTCAATAAAATAACTTTTATAGCGAAGTAAAAAAGGCATTACCGAGCGCATATCGATCACTCGTTCCGTGAGTACCCAGGCATGAGTGACATCTTGCATGTCTACCAATGAGAAGGGCTTGATATCCTCCCCTTTTTTCGACAAGATTACTGCATTATCATGGCTACCAAGCACGCCAATCCAGTTTCCAGTTTCCAATTCCAGAAGACTTCCCAACATGCAATCAACCGCAGGAATGGTATTGTGGATCAGGGGAGTGAGTTCCAAATTAAACCCGGTTCCACGGAGTAATTTACCCAGCTCAATTAAGGTATGCGCAGAAGAAATATCATCCAGATACCCCACTGCTTCGAGCAAAACGCGAGCGGCTTGTCTCCAAGTTGATTCTGACTTGACGGTGTCTGTTGAATTTTCTGGAATTGAAAAGCCTTCCGGTGTGGACTCAGTTTGCGAAACCAATGAATGTGTCACGATAGCTTAGCCCGCACCGTAGTGAACATTGAGTGTTGCTGTGTGGGTGTTAATAGCTGAATAAACATAAACATCACTATAGTAATTGGCAACCGTTTGCGTTTCTGTTGCGATAAGTGTGGCGGCAGTATGAGTAGTTGTAGAGTTATAAAATGATTCCACGAAATTTGTCGTTGCACTGACGGTCCCGCTTGTAACAACACCGCTTAATACTCCAGTAGACGTGGTGGGCGTAAATACATCCCCATTATCAAGCTTCAACGACAAGGTCTGGTTAGCTGTCGGAGTCGTTATAGATGCTCCTGTTATATAGAAAATATCGACCGCACTAAGATTGAAAGTGGGAGCATTGGCATTGGTTGCTGCATTGGTAGAGAAAGTAATTAGATTGGATGTCGGCGTAACGACATCAGTTCCGCTCCGTACATCGATGACATTAATGCCTGAATTGACAACTCCGCCCAGCGCAGCAGTTGCATTCATCAGCGTGCCAGTAAACGGATCCACCCCGGAAGTCAAATCAAAAGCATTACCATAAGAAGCTATGTGCCCTGCCCCCCAGCCTTCCACTCGCAAGATATCCTCGGTTGAGGTAGCACTGTAAATTTGAAGATTGGCAATCTCGCTCGGCGTCACATACATGATATTGCTGGCACTACCCTCGTAAAATGCCTGAGTGCTCGCACCCACATTATCGATGAACACATTGTTGCCCTGGTGTCCATGAATGCTTACTGCACCGGAATAAACATTATCATAGTTAAAAATAGAGTTGGTTACGGTTGACGTGGCGGTGGTCGATACCGTGTTTGTGTCGGTTGTGCCGCTGGCGTAGTTACTGCCGTTCAATGTATGGATGAGGCCAGATTGAACCGTGTCGTACCCGGAAAGGACACCGTTTTCCAAGTTAGTGACCGAAGTTGCCATGATAGTCTGATGCCCTGCAATATAATTATTGACTCCCTCTACCGTTTGTTGATCGTTAGTTCCGGTAAAAAATGTCGTTTGCGTCGTACTACCTGCGGTGTTGTTCAGAAACGCTAAAGTAACTAGATTGCCGCTGTTGTATCCCGCCAACATGCCGCTAACAGTATCGACAGTAGTTTCAAAGCTTAGAGAATTATTTGTACTTATCGTGGTGGCTGTAGAATTGCTAATCAGATTATTTCCATTCAATCCATCGACAATATTACCCAACGTCCCCCCGTTCCCAAGAATAATTGTATTTGTTCCTGTCTGACCGTTGATTTGATTTCCATTGTTATCCCCTACTATATAGTCACTCCCGCTTGCACCCAAAACATCTTCGAAATTCTTAATATATGTCATTCCGTAAGTATTGGTAGGAGTTGATAAATTCGTCCATCCATACGCAAAACCAGTATAGGTTGTACCAGCAAAAGTTAAACTGGCTGCTTTATCTAAAGTACCGTTCGTACCTGAATCGTTCGCCGGGCTCAGAATCACATACATGTTGTAGGAAGTGTTAGTGTAATAGGTATTGTAGTTCACTAAGCTGGTACCCGTACTGGTTACCGTTCCTGTGTAATTCCCATACGCCACATGGTTGCCTGCGTCCATGTAATAGAAAGTTCCGCCTGCTCCCCCGTAGAAGAAATCATTCGGTCCGGTAGCCGCTGTTGAAATGTAGCAATAGTAATAAAGAAAACCGGCCCCCCCATAAACCAGGTTTCCAGTTTGGTTGCTGGAATAGACAAACAGAGAGCCGGGGGTGGCTGATGATCCATTAACGGGAATAAAATAGTCACCCGTTGAATACGAGTTGATACTAGAAGCAAAATTTGTTCCCCAATTGCTACCACTATAAGCAGCCACAGTTACTGGACTGGTTATATTGGTGGTGAGTCCACCTCCGGAAACCGCAGCGAAAGTGTGAGCCACGCTATCCAAATTCAGTACAATCCCGCCAGGTGAAGGCTGGTAATTAATATAATTTAGATTGGGGTCTTTATAAAAATCGAAAATTTCACTTGCAGGCCCGGCATAAACATAATCATAGTTTCCATTGGTCGCGGTGCTATTTCCAATCAACATTACTGTTTCATTGGATGTTGTTGTTTGTCCAGCACTATTTGACCAAGCAAGGGATGTTTGATCATTAAAAATAGTATAGGAAGGCGAGCCGATCAGAATCGTGTTGTTATAGGAAGGGTAGAGCGTATTTCCACTCACATTGCTGGCCACAATCTCATTAATTGTATTGTAACCGCCTGATAGGCTAGTATATGTTGAACCTTGGGCTACCCCTCCGGTTCCTACGCCTGTATACAAATTAACCGTAATAGTTGCGGTCGTGGGTGAAGCTGCATAACTTACCGAATTAATTTGAGTACCGGTATACAGGCTAATCGTTGTTGAAGTGCTGGAGACGTAGGAATAAGTAAAATAATCTCCATTGGTTAAGGTGACTGTTCCAGATGCTGTTGCCGTTGAACTGGTGTTGAATGGATTAACTGCACTGGCATTTGTAAAAGAAAAGATAGAATTATTGGCTAGAGTCGATAGTGCTGCTCCGTTTGTTCCGTTAAATGTGGTTCCCGCATTAGGGTTGGTAAAGGTATTATTTCCTGTTCCACCGTACAATAAATCTCCAGTTGAGGTCGCGATGGCGGAACCAATGATTGTATTATTTCCATTTCCGGCATAAACCGTGTCTACGCCCGTACCCAATGAAATGGTGTCATTGCCGGTGCCGGCGTAAACCGTGAGGTTGCCGGTATTTAAAGTTATTGTATCGCCTTGGTTGGTTCCATATAACGTGCTGATGCCGGTGAAGGTGTCGCTCACGCCGGTTCCAGAAGCCGTACTGTTACCGGTTGTCCCCAGTACAATCAACAAAGGTACAGTAGTGATGCTGCTAAAATTGATGGTATTGGAACCGGTTCCAGCCGTAATGGTATTGCCGGTACCCAGCCCCACATTGACGATATTATTGCCGTTGCCCAGACTTATAACATCCGTTCCGCCAGTTCCCACATTGATGATGTTATTGCCCGCACCTGCGGTAACATGATCACCGCTTCCATTGCCCGTTGTAATGGTGTAGTTCCCGGCACCAACTGTGATGACATCGCTATTTCCGTTTCCTTGCGTAATCGTGCCTCCACCACCCACAGCGGCAATAACGTCAGCATTGCCGCCACCCATGGTCAGATTAATCACACCGGTACCTGTTGAAATGTGATTGCCGCCTGCAGATCCGGTAGAAATGGTCATTGCTCCATTGCCGGCAACAATCGTATCCAAACCAGTTCCAGTCGCAGTGATGGTACTGTTACCGTTTCCCACCGTAAGCAGATTGACTCCGGAACCCGCAACAATCGTGTAGTTGTCGTCTCCCGCCGTCAACGTGGTGTTCCCTGTTCCGGACGCAGCGAGCGTGTAGTTATTGGTGCCGACCGTGCCAGAGTTGATATTGATGACGTTATTACCTTGGGCGGTCGTTATCGAGCCCCCTCCTCCCGCAGTGGTAATCGTATTATTGCCCGCACCGGTTTGAATGGTTGCTAGCCCTGCCCCGACAACAATTTTATGGACACCACTGCCGCTGGTCACTACGCTGGTTCCCGTTCCAGTTGTAATAGTAGTGTCGAAAGTAGACGTACCGTTTCCAGAGGCCGTACTATTTCCAACATTAACGGTATTGGTGCCAACGGTATTACCCATGGTAATTGCATAATCACCATCGTTGGTGGTGCCCGAACTGTGTGTGATGGTATTTGTTCCCGTTCCTGCCATACTAATGGTGTAAAGTGCTGTACTGGTGGCTGCCTCGTTGATATAAACCGTATTGTTACCGTTGCCGTTCGAGGTAATGGTACCGCCGCCACCGGCTGTGGTGATCAGGTTGTTGCTGTTACCACCAACAGTAATGCTGGTTGCACCCAAACCTACTGTAATACTGTGTTCGCCACTTCCGACCGTGATACTGCTCGTACCGGTTCCTGTTGTAATGGTGGTATCAAACGTCCCCGAGTTATTTTGTGTTTGTGTATCGAGTGCAGTGCCATTACCGATGTTGACGGTGTTGGTGCCGGTGGTGTTTCCCATCGTGATCGCGTAATTGCCATCATTGATACTGCCCGTACCGTGGGTGATAGTGTTGGTTCCTGTACCCGAAAGGCTGATGGTATACAGGGCGGTGCTAGTAGCAGCCTCATTGATATTGAGCGTATTGTTGCCATTCCCGTTCGAGGTAATGGTGCCGCCGCCACCGGCTGTGGTGATCAAATTGTTGCTGTTGCCGCCAATACTCATGGTAGTGGCTCCGGCACCCACTGTAATTTGATGCTCTCCGCTGCCCAAGGTGATGTTGCTGACTCCGGCTCCGGTTGAGATGCTGGTATCGAAGGCCGTTGTGCCGTTCTGCAGTGACGTGCTGTTGCCCAGAGTAATGGTGCTGTTGCCACCTGCCAGGCTGATTAAGTAATTACCGTCTCCTGCCGTACCCGATACGCCGCCATTCGTGGTGTTGATCACATTGGATCCGGCCCCTGTTGTGGTCACGTCATAGGTTGCAGTGCTGTTGGACGCGCTGTTGATAGTGAAGGTGTTGTTGCCGGAACCGGTGGTAATACTACTGAGTAATGTCGCAGCGCCGATTGTAATTCCGTGGGTGCCGTTGCCTGTTGTAATGCTGTTGTTTCCATTTCCTGCAACAATCGTGGTGGTTGACGTGCTGTTGCCGATTGTGACCGTATTGGTTGCACTACCCAGAGTAATATTATAATTATCGTCGCCACCGGTTAGGGTGTTGGTACCATTGCCCAGCAAACTGAGCGTGTATAGGTCAGAACTGCCGGATGCGCTGTTAATCGTCACCGTATCGGCTACCGCCCCACCCGCTCCGATACTGATAGATCCGCCACCACCACCGGTTGTAATTGAATTGTTGCTACCGCCTCCCACTGTAATGGTAGTCGCTCCGGCTCCTACCGTAATGCTGTGTTCACCTGTTCCGACAGTGATGTTGCTGGTTCCCGTTCCGGTCGTGATGGTGGTGTCAAATGCCGTGGTACCGTTTTGAACCGCTGTACTATTTCCAACATTAACGGTATTGGTGCCGAGGGTATTACCCATGGTAATTGCATAATCACCATCGTTGGTGGTGCCCGAACTGTGTGTGATTATATTGGTGCCCGTTCCTGCCAGACTAATGGTGTAAAGTGCTGTACTGGTGGCTGCCTCGTTGATATAAACCGTATTGTTACCGTTGCCGTTCGAGGTAATGGTACCGCCGCCACCGGCTGTGGTGATCAGGTTGTTGCTGTTACCACCAACAGTAATGCTGGTTGCACCCAAACCTACTGTAATACTGTGTTCGCCACTTCCGACCGTGATACTGCTCGTACCGGTTCCTGTTGTAATGGTGGTATCAAACGTCCCCGAGTTATTTTGTGTTTGTGTATCGAGTGCAGTGCCATTACCGATGTTGACGGTGTTGGTGCCGGTGGTGTTTCCCATCGTGATCGCGTAATTGCCATCATTGATACTGCCCGTACCGTGGGTGATAGTGTTGGTTCCTGTACCCGAAAGGCTGATGGTATACAGGGCGGTGCTAGTAGCAGCCTCATTGATATTGAGCGTATTGTTGCCATTCCCGTTCGAGGTAATGGTGCCGCCGCCACCGGCTGTGGTGATCAAATTGTTGCTGTTGCCGCCAATACTCATGGTAGTGGCTCCGGCACCCACTGTAATTTGATGCTCTCCGCTGCCCAAGGTGATGTTGCTGACTCCGGCTCCGGTTGAGATGCTGGTATCGAAGGCCGTTGTGCCGTTCTGCAGTGACGTGCTGTTGCCCAGAGTAATGGTGCTGTTGCCACCTGCCAGGCTGATTAAGTAATTACCGTCTCCTGCCGTACCCGATACGCCGCCATTCGTGGTGTTGATCACATTGGATCCGGCCCCTGTTGTGGTCACGTCATAGGTTGCAGTGCTGTTGGACGCGCTGTTGATAGTGAAGGTGTTGTTGCCGGAACCGGTGGTAATACTACTGAGTAATGTCGCAGCGCCGATTGTAATTCCGTGGGTGCCGTTGCCTGTTGTAATGCTGTTGTTTCCATTTCCTGCAACAATCGTGGTGGTTGACGTGCTGTTGCCGATTGTGACCGTATTGGTTGCACTACCCAGAGTAATATTATAATTATCGTCGCCACCGGTTAGGGTGTTGGTACCATTGCCCAGCAAACTGAGCGTGTATAGGTCAGAACTGCCGGATGCGCTGTTAATCGTCACCGTATCGGCTACCGCCCCACCCGCTCCGATACTGATAGATCCGCCACCACCACCGGTTGTAATTGAATTGTTGCTACCGCCTCCCACTGTAATGGTAGTCGCTCCGGCTCCTACCGTAATGCTGTGTTCACCTGTTCCGACAGTGATGTTGCTGGTTCCCGTTCCGGTCGTGATGGTGGTGTCAAATGCCGTGGTACCGTTTTGTAGTGACGTGCTATTACCGATGCTGATGATGTTGCTACGACTGGTATTACCCATTGTGATCGTGTAATCACCATCATTAAAGAACGTGCTTTGCGCTGTGATCGTGTTGGTTCCGCTACCCGACATGTTCACCGCATAAACATCGCTTGTTCTTCCGCTTGCCGCATTGATATAAAGCGTGTCGTTACTGCTTCCTCCGCCCACTCCCGTGGCGATGGTGCCGCCTCCGCCGAGTGTGGTAATGACAAACCCTCCTGCTCCGGTACTCACTACTTCACTACCCACCCCTGTCGCGGTAATTGTTCCACCTCCGCCACCGATTGCGGTAATCGTGTTATTACCCGTGCCCACCTTGATTACAGTCGCTCCTGCACCTACGGTGATGCTGTGTGTGCCACTTCCGGTGGTGATTGTGCTGGTACCCGCTCCTGTTGAAATTGTTGTGCCGAATGAGGTCACGCCGTCGCCGAAAGCGGCGCTATTCCCCAATGTGATCTGGCTGTTTCCACCCGCCAGGTTAATTCCATAAAAACCATCACCCGCCGTACCCGACACGCCCCCGTTCGTGGTGTTAATGATGTTTGACCCAACACCTGCCGTGACGTCATACGTTGCGGTGCTGTTGCTTGAGCTATTGATGGTCAAGGTGTTATTGCCTGTACCGGTGGTAATGCTGCTTAAGGTTGTTGCTGCACCGATGGTAATATTGTGTGTGCTATTTCCCGTTGTGATTATGTTATTTCCGTTACCGCTGGTAATGGTCGAGGCGAAAGTCGTGGTGCCATTTCCGGTCTGGCTACTGTTGCCGATTGCCACCGTATTGGTGCCGGTGGTATTACCCAGTGTAATCGTGTAATTGCCGTCGTCCGTTCCACCCAAAGTACTCGCGACTGTGTTCGATCCCGTGCCTGCCAAACTGATGGTGTAGAGTGCAGAACTGCCGGTAGGGCTGCTGATTTGAACTGTATTGTTGCCGTTGCCGTTGGAAGTAATGGTACCGCCGCCACCGGCAGTCGTGACCAAATTATTGCTGTTGCCACCTATAGAAATGGTAGTGGCTCCGGCTCCCACCGTAATACTGTGTTCACCTGTTCCAACGGTAATGTTGCTTGCACCCGTCCCGGTCGTGATGGTGGTGTCAAATGCCGTGGTACCGTTTTGTAGTGACGTGCTATTACCGATGCTGATGATGTTGCTACGACTGGTATTACCCATTGTGATCGTGTAATCACCATCATTAAAGAACGTGCTTTGCGCTGTGATCGTGTTGGTTCCGCTACCCGACATGTTCACCGCATAAACATCGCTTGTTCTTCCGCTTGCCGCATTGATATAAAGCGTGTCGTTACTGCTTCCTCCGCCCACTCCCGTGGCGATGGTGCCGCCTCCGCCGAGTGTGGTAATGACAAACCCTCCTGCTCCGGTACTCACTACTTCACTACCCACCCCTGTCGCGGTAATTGTTCCACCTCCGCCACCGATTGCGGTAATCGTGTTATTACCCGTGCCCACCTTGATTACAGTCGCTCCTGCACCTACGGTGATGCTGTGTGTGCCACTTCCGGTGGTGATTGTGCTGGTACCCGCTCCTGTTGAAATTGTTGTGCCGAATGAGGTCACGCCGTCGCCGAAAGCGGCGCTATTCCCCAATGTGATCTGGCTGTTTCCACCCGCCAGGTTAATTCCATAAAAACCATCACCCGCCGTACCCGACACGCCCCCGTTCGTGGTGTTAATGATGTTTGACCCAACACCTGCCGTGACGTCATACGTTGCGGTGCTGTTGCTTGAGCTATTGATGGTCAAGGTGTTATTGCCTGTACCGGTGGTAATGCTGCTTAAGGTTGTTGCTGCACCGATGGTAATATTGTGTGTGCTATTTCCCGTTGTGATTATGTTATTTCCGTTACCGCTGGTAATGGTCGAGGCGAAAGTCGTGGTGCCATTTCCGGTCTGGCTACTGTTGCCGATTGCCACCGTATTGGTGCCGGTGGTATTACCCAGTGTAATCGTGTAATTGCCGTCGTCCGTTCCACCCAAAGTACTCGCGACTGTGTTCGATCCGATTCCCGCCAGGCTAATCGTATAGAGGGACTTGCTTCCGGTTAGACTATTAATTTCTATTGTATTATTACCATTTCCATTCGAGGTAATGGTACCGCCGCCACCGGCAGTGGTGATGAGGTTGTTACTATTGCCCCCTACTGTAATTGTAGTAGTACCTGCCCCCACCGAAATATTGTGTTCGCCGCTTCCTACGGTGATGTTACTAGTGCCCGATCCGACTGTGATTGTTGTATCAAAAATACCCGCATTATTTTGTGATTGGGTATCATTTGATAACCCATTGCCTAAATTAAGTGTATTGGTACCCGTTGTATTGCCTAAGGTAATTGTGTAATTTCCGTCATCAAAACTACCCGAGCTATGCGATATAGTATTCGTACCTGTTCCCGCTAGGCTGATGCTATAAACGGCAGTACTACCGCTCGTTCCATTAATATTAACTGTATTGTTGCCTGTGCCATTTGAGACTATTGTCCCTCCACCACCGGCTGTGGTAATCACGTTATTGCTGTTACCACCTATGATAATTGTGGTTGCACCTAGACCTACGGTAATGTTGTGTTCGCCGCTCCCCACGGCAATATTGCTTGTTCCTGAACCTGTAGTAATGTTGGTATCGAAAACTGCCGTACCATTCTGCACTGATGTGCTATTACCCAAGGATACTGTGTTGGTTCCAGTGGTATTACCCATGGTAATCGCGTAATTACCATCATCGCTGCCCCCTAGTCCGTTTGTGATTGTGTTGGTTCCAGAACCAGCCAAACTAATGGTGTAGAGTGCCTTGCTACCCAATGGACTATTGATATCAACCGTATTGTTGCCATTACCGTTGGAGGTAATGGTACCGCCGCCTCCGGTAGTGGCGATCAGATTGTTGCTGTTACCACCAATAGAGATCGTAGTTGTTCCGGCACCTACAGAAATCTTATGTTCACCGCTCCCAGCTGTAATATTGCTGGTGCCTGTTCCTGTCGTAATGATGGTATCGTAAGTATTACCTGTACCCAAAGACGTACTGTTACCGATATTGACAGTATTGGTTCCAGCGGTATTGCCCATCGTAATAGCATAGTTACCATCGTCGGTACTGCCTGAGTTGTGGGAAATCGTGTGGGTGCCTGTCCCGGCAAGGCTGATCGTATAGAGAGCGGTGCTGGTGTCAGCCTCGTTAATGTTGACCGTATTGATACCATTCCCATTCGAAGTAATGGTGCCGCCGCCGCCCACTGTGGTGATCAGATTGTTACTATTGCCGCCAACTGCAATGTTAGTTGCACCCAAGCCAACTGTAATGCTGTGTTCGCCGCTTCCTACAGTGATGTTGCTGGTTCCCGCTCCTGTCGTGATGGTTGTATCAAAGGCTGTTGTACCATTAGCTTTCGTTGTACTGTTTCCCAGAGTAATGATGCTGTTGCCTGCCCCCAGACTGATTGCATAATTGCCATCGCCAGCTGTGCCTGAAGCTACACCATTAGCTGTATTAACGATGTTTGAGCCGGTGCCGGTGGTCACGTCATAAGTCGCTGTATTGCCTGTTGCACTGTTGATCGTAAAGGTATTATTGCCAGCTCCTGTAGAAATACTGCTGAGGGTCGTGGCTGCACCGATGGTAATTTCATGTGCGCCGTTGCCGGTTGTAATAACGTTATTTCCATTACCGCTGGTAATGGTTGAGTCAAAAGTATTGATGCCGTCACCGGTCAGAGTACTGTTACCAATCGTCACCGTATTGGTACCCGTGGTATTACCTAGTGCTATCGAGAAATTCCCGTCGTCAGTCCCTTTCAGGGAATTTATGACTGAATTCGACCCTGTTCCTGTCAAACTAATGGTGTACAGTGCAGTACTGCTAGCAGGGCTGTTGATTTGAATCGTATTATTGCCATTTCCGTTCGAGGTAATGGTACCGCCACCTCCGTTTGTCGTGATCAGATTATTGCTATTTCCACCCACCGAAATTGTGGTTGTCCCAAGCCCTACCGTAATTTTGTGTTCTCCGCTCCCTACAGAGATGTTGCTGGCACCTGAACCGGTCGAGATCGTGGTATCAAATGCTGTGGTACCGTTTTTCGCTGCGGTACTATTGCCGATACTTACCGTGTTGGTCGCAGATGTATTGCCCATTGAGATGGTGTAATTACCATCGTCAAAGAATGTGTTTTGTGCTGTCAGGGTGTTATTTCCGCTGCCCGACATGGTCACGGCATAGATGTCGCTGGTTCTTCCGCTGGCCGAGTTAATAAAGATCGAATCGTTGTTGCTGCCACTACCTACGCCTGTAGTAATTGCCCCGCCTCCGCCGGCTGTTGTAATAACATACCCCCCAGCTCCGGTGCTGATTACCTCACTCCCCACGCCTGTCGCAGTAATTGCTCCGCCACCGCCCGATGTTGCAGTGATTGTGTTATTTCCTGCGCCCACCTGAATAGTGGTCGCTCCTGCACCAACGGTTATGCTGTGTGTTCCATTCCCGGTGGTAATAGAACTGGTACCCGTTCCTGTCGTAATTGAAGTATCAAAGGCGGTTGTACCATTTTGCAGCGATGTACTATTGCCGATCGTAATGGTGTTGGTCGTTGCATTACCAAGCGTTATGCTGTAATTGTCGTCCCCTCCTGTAATCGTGTTGATTCCGGTACCGGAAAGATTTAATGTGTACAGATCTGTGCTACCGGTTGCACTATTGATCGTAACCGTATTGGTTCCCGCACCTCCGGCACCGGCTGTGATTGTGCCTCCCCCTCCAGCCGTTGTTATGCTGTTATTACCCGATCCGGAAGTAATAGAAACATTCGTGCCACTTCCGACAATCAAAGTGTTATTGCCGTTCCCTGCTGCGATGACGTCATTTTTACCATTGCCCAGAGTAATTGCGTTATTACCGTTGCCGACCGTTACGTTATCTGTCCCATTTCCGGAAACGATCGTGTTGTTTCCATCTCCGGTTGTAATAATGTTGGTTCCGCTACCATCAGTGATTTGATTGTTCC
>Ga0364880_10444_pt1 | contig 15591 bp, 5 predicted proteins | sample ExccelJu500001D3_5_FD_206927 | JGI IMG/M metagenome (GOLD analysis project Ga0364880, IMG submission 206927) | Enriched cells from Trout Bog Lake Hypolimnion, Wisconsin, USA - BchlTB.July30.5000.01.D3 | ecosystem: Environmental > Aquatic > Freshwater > Lake > Hypolimnion/Profundal zone | place... | reverse complement strand
GGAAATCGAAAAAGCCATTGAGGCTATTTCAAATGCAACCGATCTGAATACCGAGGAAATTACGACTATTTTCTCTGACAAACCGGGCTCTACTCTTGCCGACATTGCATTCCGTTTGCATAAACAAAGTGCTCATGACAGGGCAAGCTTCTGACCGATCAAGTTTTATTCAGTAACAGCAGGAATAGTCCAGCCACCGTCTGACACCAATTTTGATCCTTCCTGGTTGGCGAAATGCGCAATATATCCTCCCTTGGAAGCGTAACGCTGTCCTGGCGCAAGCGATAGATGCGGGTAATAGCCGGTAATAATTCTTCGTTCGATGTTGTCTTCCATACGCTCGATCAGATAATCCGGGACAAAAGTATCAACCATATGGCTCAATGTTTCGGCGAGAAGTCCGCAAGCGAGATAGGTATCTGCCTGCACTTGCTCGGCCACAACCGGAATATTCCTGATCCTGAACCAACCCAAGGCAAAATCGACACCGATTCGGTGTTGATCGGGCATGGCAAACGGGTAGGTAAGATGAGTGCGTTCGCGCCAGTTAGACGGCAACGAACTCTGTTCTAACCCGCCCATCAACCCAGACATAAAAACGATATTTGTTGTTGCCGGAGGCTTAGAACCGAGTGCCGCAATATCGGCCGGGCGTAGCCAGAGCACGAGCGCATCTGCAGGTGATGCTTGGCGCAATGCCTCGTCCAAACCTTTGCCCAATGTATCCGCCGGAAGAACATGGCTTCGTACAGTAATCCCGTGATGCTTGAGTTCTGCGGCGAGCGCCGAGGCTCCCGCTTCACCGCTGTCTCCGGCGCGGTAAATCTGCTGCACCACCTTCGCTTTCCTTCCACTGTCAGGATTGAGTACTTTGTTCGCGATCAGTCCGGCTTCCAGCAGCACGCCTTTGGAGAAATATAGCGAATAGAAATGATGGTCGGAGTCAAGCGGCGGTGCCTCGACATTCGGAAACAGACAGGGCACAGATTTGTTTTCACAAAAGGATTGGATCGGCTCCCAGGTTTTCCCGCCCAGTCCCGATACAACTGCCAGTACCGGCTCCCGGGTGAAATCCTCTTCAAGTTGCTCTTGCCATGTAGCAGGAGGGCCGGTCAACTTCCACACGTGAAGCTGCCAACGGTGATGCGCCATGAACATCATCTTGCGCGATGAACGCAAGCGTGGCGTTGGACCGAACGGATCGGCGTTCTTGTCGGTGAAGTAGTGATTAAGCACATCGAGCATACCGCCAGCCTTTATGGAATCTGCGTCCGGCGTAATGATCGTGGCAAAATGGAGTTCCTGATCGGTAACGCCGGGCAATTTACCTTTGTCGTGGTGCTTCAAATAGCCGATAAGCGCAGCCATATTGGCATCATCCAGAGCGAATTGCGGCATCAGGTAATTCAGCGGATTACCTCTCGAATCGATTCCCTCGCGGATGGCTCTGGCCAGGGTTTCATCGGTATAGGGGTCTCTATCCGCGCGCATATTTTCGACGAAGGGCAGGTCGAGTTCTTCCATGCTGGGGGCTCGCTGCTGGAATAGATACCGGCCGGTGATCGGCGGGATGGAGATTTTGCCTTCTTTGGAACCCAGACCACTCCGCCGATGGCAGTTAATGCAGGCTGCATCCTTGCCCTCCATGCGCACGCCGCCGACTTCACGGGTTGCAAGAAGCGGCTTGCCCGAGCCAAGTACTCCGCTCTGGTAGATTGCTTCGCCTGCATTCGCCGAAGATTCGCTACTTGCATTGCTTGTTGATGAGAGTAGCACTGAGATCAGAATAGTCATGGCGACAGCGCCATCAACTGCTGACAATCGTGAAAATCGAAAAAAATGAGGGATATCCATATTTTCAAGAGCACATATTATTGCGCCATGCCAGAATCAGGCTGAGCTCCGGCACTCAGTTTTGGCAATTCCAATGGCCGGGATGTGCTACTTCGGATCACCGGGGGGGTTGACTGAAGAGGTCTAATGTCAACCATTGCCGCTTTGCTCCTCCCCGACACATTAGGCTTGGCGAACATCTGGTCTGACAGAGGCGGATTCAGCGAAATTCTGTCGATCACCATTTTATCCGTTGCCTTGGTGGCGTCTGTTCCGCTTTCGATTATAAGCGGCAGCTGCAAGCCTTCAATCGTCTGGTAATTGCGGTTAAACACCGATACCGCAGTTGACTGTCCCATGGAGTTACGGGACTGGCGGTCATATTTAAGATCCAGAAATGTCTGTGAATCTATCCACACATGGTGGCCGTTTCCCGAGGGCATCTTCACGCTCAGGCGATAAGCCTTGTGCCCCTCGACCTCATCCATACCATCCAGCGCGACTGCGATGCCTTTGGCCTGGTAATCAATGAGTGGCCCGTCAATGCCCTGCCAATCCCTCGCAAAACTCAATTCCTCGGCCGTATACGGCTGCACATCAGGTTTGCCGTTACCCGTCGGGTGCAGTTTCCAGCCATGAGTGCCGTCAAACATGCGCACAGAGGATTGGTTTTGCGCTTTTATTTCAAAGCGCGACTTGTCAGGGCGCTTCATTTCAAGGACAAATGTGAGACTCGGCGCAGGAGTATTGGCACTCTCAATGTGTCCGACCCAGACCATCGACTGAAGCTTCCGCCAAGCCTCAATACCTCCCCTTGCGGCAACGTTTTTCTCGACGATCTGGGATACAGTTAATCCCGGGGCATTGACAGGTTCACCCGCGACTGCAAGAGTCGAGAAGCATGCAGCGAGGGCATATAGAGTAATTTTTTTCATGACCGCCACCGTTACGTCACTTCATCTGCTGGAGGACCGCATTGGATACTGCCAGCTGCGGTTTTGCGAACAAGGCGCTTTCCATCGACTGATTGATGGACACATGCTCAATGGTCATCTTGTGTGACTGTTTGCCTCCTTCGACCACCGTTTCCAGAACATGCGGAATATTCAATCCATTTTCCTTCTTGTAGTCGCGATAAAAAATGGAAACATTGCGCAACTTACCGTCCATCATCCTAGGCTCGCCATCAATTTTTAATTCAAGAAAACTGGCCGCATCTATCCATACATGTTGCTCCTCGCCGTTTTTCATGGTCAACAAAAGTTTGTAAGCCCGGTGTCCTTCTACAGCTTCTGTTCCTTGCAATTCAACCTTACTGCCCTTCTTGGCGTAATCAATCAGCGGACCATCCAGTTCCTGCCATGCATTCGCAGCTTTGGCCTCAGTGGGAGTAAAGGGTTCAACTTCATTGCGCGCCAGGAAAGGACGAACCTTCCAGCCCTGCTCACCATCGTAGACCTGCAAGGCCGTCTTATCCTGGAAGTTTAATTCCAATCGGCTCATGTGCGGGCGTTTCATCTTCATTACATAGGGTAGCTCAGTATTTTTCTTGCCACCGGCTTCCATCCGGCCGGATAAGGTCAGTGTACTGATCGCTTGCCAAGCTTTAATTCCACCCCGTGCTACCACGTTTCGATCCACAATTTGGGCCGCAGACAGCTTGGTTGCATGTGCGGTGTCGGGCGGCGTGCTATTTGAATTATTGGGAGTGATGTTAGTTAATACTGTAGCTGAGGCCACGACTGAAACCAGGCTACATGCTAAAAAAAGAAATCGTTTCATGTTTACACCCTCCGTTTATGAACTACAGTTTGTGCTTTCTCGTTTATTCCACCATCAACCCCTCAGCATGAAAGGAACCGATAATCACATTGACCCGGTCCCCTACTTTTACCAGGTTGCCTTTATTGGAAAATACCATCCAATAATCCTTGCCCGCTTCCGGTTTGACAGCTTGCCGCAGCTGGCCGATATTTTCCATGACTGGAACATGCAGCATTGCGCGGCTTCGCAGGCCTAAAAGATACGGCGTAGCGTGTTCATCCCCCAGCGACTTGGCTCGCACCGGGTCGTTGACATGGTAACTGAAGCGGATCAGATTGCCGGATGCCGTCATATGAACCAGCATATTGTCGACGCCCCATATGGACTGATAGTATTCCTTGGCGTGCTTCGATACCCTGTTCGCGTGATAGGGGGAAATTTTTTGAACTTGGGGAGATGCAGGAGATTGGTTCGCCGGCGGCATTTCCTGCGTTTCAGCCGAATGTGCCAATATTGGCAAAACGAACAAACTGCTTGCAAGAACACTTACGGATACCATCCGCGTTTTGTACAGGAAGCGACCTTTGTTCATGACTCTTTTCCTTTCAAAACAAGTTGCAGAGTTTTCTCAATTTCTTGCCTGCTTACGTAAACCATTTTGAACCGAAGCTGCTTGCAAAAACTTCCGCAAGCAGCTTCGAATTCAACTTATCCCGCTATTGCCGGCATTTAATTTGCCGTGCCGGAAAATGCTGAGGTCTGCGTACCTACTACATCTGTGACAGATACTGTTGCATTCTTGAGTCCGGTCGATTGGGCCGTCAGCGGTTTGAACTGCACGGTAACCGTACAAGTTGCTCCCGGAGCCAAGGTTGTATGAGCAGTAATCTGACCTCCGCCAGTTGGACCGCAGTTGGACAACAACCGAACGATGGCAAACTCATTGGCATTAGCACCTCCCAGCGCTGCCTGACCGATACCCGTGAGCGTCACGTTCCCTGTGTTGGTCAACGTAAAGGCTTGAGCCGGATCCAGCGCGCAAGCTGCAATCTGGGCCAGTGTCGATCCCGGACAATTGCGGGTTTGGGTACCATAAGAATGGCTCACTGGAGTGAGCGTCGCACTCACTACGGCAGCCGCCCCGGTTCCACTCAGGCTCACTGGCGAACCCGTCACAGTAACACTCGCCGTAATGGTCGCTGTGCCGATTGCTGCGACAGTCGTTGTGGGTGTGAACACTACGTTGATCGTGCATGTCGCACCGGCAGCCAGAGTTGTACCACAGTTAGCGCCACCTGTTCCCGTCCGGGAGAACGGTCCAGTGAACGCGACAGAAATGCCGTTCAACGTTGCTCCCCCGGTATTACTCAGCGTCAGCGTTTGGGCCGCGCTGGTTGTACCAGTCACCACGTTGTTACCGAAGCTCAACGGACCACCCGTAACACTGGCTACCGCGAAGGCAGGGGTCTGATATTCCACCGCACCGGCATCAACATGGTTGTTGGTCTTCCTCAGATTGCCGAAAAAGTCCGTGCTGGGCGCTTCAGCGTAAGCCGTTCCTGCAGTTGCCGGGATGTAGTTGATAACCGGTGAACCCGCTGCCGGCGCATAATTGCCAAGCGTAGTATGAGTAACCGGATTGGTTTCAGCCAAGGGACCCCAACTCAGATTCACCCAGTTATTACCTTCATCCACTGTTGCAGTTGGTGTCAGATTGAAGATCGGGTTTGGAACGGTTGCATCCGAGATGCCCGGAGGCACTTGATAGCCCATTGAACCAAATTCCGGAGGAACACGTGAACCGTTGCAATATTGGCTGACAACAGTAGGGTTGGATGCCGTGTTGTTCAAGCCGGCATAGTCACCTGCGTCCGTCAGTACCGAGTACGTTGGGGCGAGCTTGTAGCCCGATCCATGATTGCCTGGTCCAGTGTCACCGCGCACGCCGATGTCCCAGTAACTTGCTGGAGTAGTGCAGGCACCAGTGCCCCCGGTAATGACCGTGCCATTACCATTAGTTGTCGTGGCGTCTGCTTGTGGCTGGGTCACCGCTGGCGTCGTAGTGAACGAGTTGTACAGCGCAACAACGTTCTGCTGGTTCAACGTTCCCGTGCCGAGAGCCCCTACACCGATGTAGAACGTACGGTTCTGCCAGAACAAGTCGTTCGCCAGATACGGGGTGGAAATACTCGCGCAGTTTGGATGGTTGGCAGGGCAAGTGATCGCCGTGGTAAAGGAGGTGGTCAGTTGCGGGCTGTGCCCCATGGTCACCAGACCGGCCGGCTGTGGAGCCGATGAGGTCGTGCTCAACATTTGGCCTCCAAGGCTTGGCCCCTGGCTGCTTGCCAAAGGTGCACCAAGGGTGTTGAAGAGCACACCCGACGAAGCCGTGGTATCGTTGGAAGCAATAGTGTTGTTGATGATGTTCACCACCATTGAGTCCTGCAGCGACACCCCGGCGCCATCCCAACCAGCCACGTTATTGACGATGATATTGTTGGTGACGCTGACTGAGTTCCATTGTGACGGAGTATTGGGGAAGAGCGCCACCTCCGTGCCGTTAACACCCTGGAAGCGCAACCCACCGCCGCTACCTGCTTCCGCAGCATTGCCCATAATCAGGTTGGCATTGATCACCAAACCGGGGCCGGTACCATCGCTCAAACCGGGCGTGCAATCCGCATCTGCCGCTGTACTGCCACACTCAACGCCGGCAGCTGTAAATCCATCAGGTGGAGCCCCCATAACGATGATTCCTCCGCCGTTGGTTGGGACTGTCGGGTTGGTACTCTGATTGAACAGGATCTGGTTGTGCTCAATGTCACCGTTATAAATGTAGCCCAGGTGAACCAGACCACCACCGTCACCTGTGCTCAGGTTTCCGCATACCCAGTTGTAGTTGAACTTGTAATAGTCGGCACCGGTACAGAAGGTGACGCCGCCGCCACCTGCGGGTGTGGACGAGTACAATTCGTCGCCGATGGAAGAGTTCAATGCAACCATGTTGTTATGCACGTTCACGTTCATGTCAAAGCAGTAGGGTAGTTGCGCATTCAGGGTGTTGCTGGTTCTGCACGAGCCGGGATCCGAATCGGCCGTGGTTCCTTGCAGATAAGCGTCGGGAGACTCACCCTGGCCGATAGTGATGCCGCCTGTCAAAGTACCGGAGTTGTTGTAAACCCGATTGTTGGCGATTTGCAGGTTATGTCCCCAGGCATGTACCAGAATACCACCGCCGCCTTGGGAGCTATCGGTGATGGACAGGCCATCAATGCTCGAAGGGTTACATAGGAAATTGCTGGTGACGCTATTAGGCCCGTTACTGCAATCACTGGACGTAAGCAGTGTAGTACCGGTTGGGAAAGCGGATTCCGCCCCGCTGCCGAAAATATCAACTGACCCGACAGGAATATTCACACCTTTCGAAAGTACCGTGATACCGGCGCCTTCGTACGCACCCATCAGAGTGGGCTCTTGCAACAGTTGCGCCAGATTGCCGTTGACCGTGGTATCCCATCCGAGAATACCTTCCAGTGGTAACCGGTCCACCTGAGGATTGTTGATTCCGCCGGTGAAGGATTTCCAACCGGTGCCTGGGCAACTTTGCACACCAGCTGCGTCATACGGATTGCTGGCAGAGATAGGTTGACCATTGAGCGCCAGACCAAACAGGCAATTCACCTGAGCGCGCCATGGATTCATCTTGCCCGCTGGCTGGGTGTTGGCGTTGATGACGCTGGAGGCAGCTCCGACACCTTGCAACCGGACCGGTTTCCACATCAGCAGCATTTCATTGTAAGTGCCGGGAGGAACTATGATCAAATCACCTGGTGTGGCTGCGTCAATTGCTTGTTGGATTGCGCCCGAACCGCTTGGCGTGAGCGGAGCGTTGCCGACAACATAAGTCGGCGCTTTGCCACCCACTGTGACTGTCACTGCGTCGATAGACTGCTTGCCGTTACTGGCAGTGATCACCAACTGTCCGCATGTTCCGTATAACAATGTAGCTTCGGTTGAAGTGAGGCTGGTGCTATAGGAGTTAGCGCATACAGGTAAACCGGCTGGCGCTGTGACTGTAATCGAGGAGTCACTCCAATTTGTAACAGTCGCTGCCTTCCCACCGATGGTCACTGTTCCCTGCGTGGCACCAAAGCCGTAGTGCCTTGTAACAGTCTTCTGGTTGAAAGGAGCCGTTGTAGCCGAGGGACCAGCATAGCCATAGTTATTCACGGTCTGATTGCCCAACCCTGTAATCGTTAGTGTTTGTGCACTGGTACTTATGGTCGCGGATGCGCTCGCTTCCACCGCGCCTGATCCGCCACCGTTGAAGGTTACGGTTGGTGCAGTTGTGTATCCTGTTCCGGCACTAGTCAGGTAAAGGCTATTCACACTCAATGTATCGGAAGCCGCTGCTTTGGTTCCACCTCTGCTTAAGCCCCCGCCTGTAAAGCTGACTGCAGGTAGTGAGTTATAACCCGCCCCGCCCGAAGTCAGGCTTATGCTGTTGACCCCCAGCAGCCCGGAACTAGTAGCTGTCAAGACGGTACTGTTGGTGCGATTGACAGTTATCGTTGGTCTCGCTGTATATCCCGATCCTGCGTTGGTCACAGTGAATCTAATCGTGCTGCCGCTCTTCGTCGCTGTAGCAGCTGCACCGGAACCACCGCCACCGGTAATAGTAACCGTTGGATTCGCTGCAAACAGGCTGCATTTATTGGTGCCAGTGTTGGTGCAGTTTACGTTTGCTATTGACACCAACTTCAAGTCGTCAACAACCGCTGTCGCACCACCATTGCCGGTGAAACTTATGGCTGGAAGACTGGTATAGCCACTTCCTGAAGCAGTAAGATTCAGAGAGGCAACCGTCATGTCGAAAGACGCCGTTGCACCGTTGCCGCTTCCACCCGAAATGGTGAGAGAGGGTTTCGACGTATAATTACTGCCATCAGCTGTCAACGTAATCGATTCAACCGTTCCTGCCGCACCTCCCACCCAAGGTCCCACTCCATCGCCATCCACTTCCCTGATGGCAGGTGTGGCATCCGGGTAAGCACAGTCAGGATTATTGTAACCGGCTCCCACAAAAGCGGAGGTAGGTGTCACAGGGGTATCCATGTACTGTGTTTGTCCTGGCATGAATGGAATCTCATAACAGAACTGGCTATAGGACGGGTTGTAAAGCGAATCAGGGACAGCTCCCGTGCCCGGGTCGTTCATGCAGGTAATCATCATTGTTGGCGAATAACCGGTCGGATTGGGCGGATTTACTTCCCAAGTCGAGTAAGTCAAACCGTTGTAGGCTCCCCATTGATCGGTATAGATGCGAGATATTTCACTTCCGGTCCAATCCTTAATAGCGATCGGCATGTTGGCTGGTGCAAATTTTTCACCGAACTGCGGCGAGAACGGATCGAATTCAGAAGTGAAATCGTCCGTGATCACCCCGGTGAAGTGGGCGGCAGCATGAGTCGGTGTAAAGATAAAGAACTCTGCCTGCTCAGACTCCTGATCACCGAGTGTGACTTCCTTGCGGTCGCACAGATTTTTGGTCGCCCCGGCGAACGGAGCCACTTCCAGAGACTGAGGATACAAACTGATATAGTCGGGAACGACACGCGCCGCGCCCACGCATGGCCAGAAGGTGTCCACCGTCGGGGTGTCACCCTCGTGGCTGGTCAGCGTTGCCACCCGTCCCAGATGCTGTGTCGGATTCTGGGCATTGTTTGGATTGTAAGTGCAAGCGTTGGCATTGGTTGGGGTACAGTTGGCAGTAGTCACTTGGGCCTGGTCGGGAAGAATGTAAATAGCAGATCCCAGGCCGGGAATTTGCACGACCGCCGGTGCGATGAAATTGTCGCCAATCAGGATATTCTTGTCCTCTTCCTTAACCAGTTCATAGCCGGGTGGCACCACCACTTCGACTACATACTTGCCGGCAGGAAGCATGGGAGCACCGTACCTGTAGGGATCGCTACCGTCAGGATTCGCCACACAAGTCTTGCAGTTCGTCCCGGTAGGTTTGCCGGTCACCGGATCCATGCCGGTCACGCTGGGGAACTGGTACATGCCGTCATACGGGGCTGGTTGCAACTGATTCCAGGTATGCATGCCGTCATAGCACTTGTACTGGGAATTGTACGGCAAGGGAGTTGCTGCGGGTACTAAGCCATGCTGGGCATTATACGTATCCAGGTAGTTAGGCTGGTTATACAGCGTGAAAAAGAACAGATCGCTGGTTGACTGGCCCGGGCAATTCATGTTGGGCTTGCCATCGGAGCGGAAACCCTGTGCCCAATCGTCCCAACTGCTGGTCTTGGTGGTATCAACCAGGGTAAGAGAAGTGCTGCCATCCGGTGCTGTCCCCTCCTGATACAGGTTAATAGTCACGCCCGGAACCAGCGGTTCCCAAGTGTTCTGCGTGCCAAATTGCGGATCGTCAAAGGGACGGGTCGAGGAATAAATGACATGCCCTCTGATACCGCCATTCTCGCCAACCGCATAAGGCTTCTTGCCGAATTCGAGGAAATTGTTTTGGCCGGAGTAACCCTGCCAACCCTCGGTCAATACCCAGGGGGGATCAATGCGGCCAGTCGATTTTGGTGTGATACTGTTTGGTCCATTGGCAATAGAGAGGCCTGTACAGTCGGCTGTGAGGCAATACACCGCACCCGGAACATGCAGGTCAGCAGGTAGCGGAGTGGCTTCGTATGTATTCGCCAGATGATCGGCAATCGTGGAAGATCCGCACGGTGCCGTGGCTGGATCACACGACGTTGTACCGTCGGCAGGTCCTCCTGCATCGTAAACTATATGGGTGCCGGTGTTCTTGAAGCGGGTCACATCGGTTTCAATCACATACCAGCTGAACAGCGGGAACTCCTCGTTGAAGGCGGCGTAACCGTTCAGGTCGGTGTTGTTGCGGTTGGAAAAGCTGCCATCGCGGTACCGAACGTTGGTCTTAACCAGTGCGAGTCCGGGTTCGGTGCTTTGTGAGACTCCATCACCATTTGTATCAAGGAAAGTCCGGGTGTTGAAATTCGCCTGCCACTGGTTGGCGGGGATATCTCCCATATTGACGGTAGTCCCGCCTGTCAGCGCGACAGGGAAGGAAAGGCCGTCCACCAGTTGATCGTTCCATTGGTCAAAAGTAGTGACTCTCCAATTGCCATCGGGAAGCCCCGATATGCTGAATGTTCCATCTGCGTTGCACTTGGTGAACGCAAAATCTTCGCCATCAGGATCTCCCACACTCACGTAGCACTGTGTAAAAGAGAAGCTGGCGCGCGAACCGCTACTGTAAAGTCTTTCATCCGGCGAACGGCTCATGCGCTCGGTGGTAACCATGCCCGTTACGGTATTGGTGCAGTTGGTGCCAGTGAGATTAATGTCGGTTCCGTTGCACACGCCCTTCAAGCGGCCATTGATGATCGCGGGGTTGGCAAAACCGATGGCGACGTGATATCCCGCCGGCCCAAACTCCTGGAAGAAGCTCGGTTCGCCTATTCTCAGGAAGGCATCGTGAGCTTTCTGCCCATCCAGCGTGTTGGTTTGCAGCCACTCTTCCCCTTTTGCAATCCGGTCGGCCGCCGGTGTGGCTATAATGCCGTACCTTCCTGGCATCATGTTAGCTACCACGGCTTGACCTGCCAGCGGGGATAACGTAACGCCGTCCGCTTCATACTTTGGGCACGTCACGATTGTGCCGGTAATACCTTTCTGGGCTGGATCAGTGCTAGCCTGCTGTGAAATCGGGCACGCATCAATATTGTGATTGGACGGATCGGGCGTTCCCGCCAGACTGTTGGACAGTGGCTGGTTGAACATATCGTAGTCAACCTGTCCGGTCGCATCGCCCGACCCACCGGCATCGTCCATGATAGTGATATTGAAGCTCCCCAAGCCCGGCTCGTTGGGTGCCAGTACGTCAACTCCGCCGCCGGAATCCTGTTCACCATTGAGAGGAAAATCGTCCTCAAACACCATCACAGAAAGTTTTGAGGGTGGGAACGGAGTGGGTTGTGCCAGTACGGTGACAGACGGAGGTGTTCCATTTGCCCCCGGGAAGGGAATCGGAACTCCGCCCATGCCGTGACCGCAAGCACTGGGATTCTTGGCATTCGCCACACCATTGGTACAGTCAGCAGACAAGTTTGTGGCACCGAAAGGGGTAGCCGCGTCGCCCGGCAGGATCGACAAGTAGTAGCGCATGGTTGGATCCAGAGTAACCTGACCGGGTAGAACAGCGGTCTCTTGTGTGGCTGTTGTTCGGCAAATACCATCCCCAACATCGCACGCTGCAGGTACCCCGAGGACACTCTGGCCTGATGCGCAAGAAAGCGGTCCGGTACAACCTGTTGCTACCACCGGCATGAAACTGGTATGGAAATTGGTGCCGAAGGTTGGGACGATCGTTGCGCCGGTGTTTGTTGTATTCTTAGGATCGATATAGAAGGTGCGGTCCTCTTCAATGATCCAGCGATAGTCGGTGATCTTGGTTGTTTTGTCAGTTCCATCCAGAACCGTCACCGCAAGATTGCTCGCAGCAGGGAAAACCAGCGTCACGGTAGCGGGTGAGGCGCTGACAGTTCCCTGGGAGTTTTGCGCCTTGTAGGTAAACGAGTAGGTGCCCGGAGAAGTAACCGATGCGTTAAATCCTCCATCGCCATTGGGATCCATAGTAAGCGTCAGTCCTGCTACAGGTGTCACACTGGCCAGGTTAACCGTAAGAGGATAGCCTGCCGCATCATTGTCATGGCAGGAATTCGTCGTCGATGGAGTACATAAATCCCACAGCGCTGACAGTACCCCCCCAGGTTTGATATTCAGGTAGCCAGCCACTTTAGATTTAAAAGTTTTGGCGCCAACAGTAATGCCACTTGGCGGTTCAATCGTTGCCGTTCCCAAAGTCACCGTGGCTGTTATACCGGAGGAACATGTCGTCCCCGTAACGGTACCGTTTGCGCAGTAGGTAAAGGTTACAGGGCCACCCGTGTAAGTAAACGTTCCGTTGGTATTGAGCGTCAATCCCGGAACTACCCCTACGACTTGGACACCGTAGACATTGGTATCGTTGGCGATCACCCCCTTGGATGGATCAGACACGGTGAGCGTTTGTCCGGTAATCAAAGAGTTGTAGCTGTCTGCCCTGGCCACTGCACTTGTCGTGCCTGGGGCGGTGAGCGCAGTGGGAAGACCAGCGCCATTAATGCCGATGTAAGCCAGCATCCCGGCATCCCGTTCGGTACCGTTACCAGACAGACTCAACTGACGGTCATACACCGGCAGGGCTGCCCCGCCGGCGGCAGGCGCGTTGATCATCACGTCATACGTTTTCCCGGCAGCAAGAAATACTTCGTTTTGTACTCTGGGAAGTCCCGGCAACGGGTTGCCGTCTTCAGCGATCAGCGAGAACCCAGGAGACGAACCAGTTTGCGATCCAACAATGGCAGGCACGTGCATGCGCAGACCTGCATTCACGAAGCGCACCAAGACCTTTCCAGTCGTGGCTGTTGCGGGTGAACCAGCCGAGAACAGCGAGGCCGAAGGGTTCGTCTTGTTGAATGCGACTCCATTGATTAAATAATAGAGTGGTGTGTAGTTCACTGCCGGAGGATAGCATGTGTTGTAGCTCGACGATTCCGGATTGCCGCAACCGCCTGGCAGCCCTGACCACACTGTAGTCTCGCTGAAACCCGCCGTATTGACCGCTGTGCTGACCGCGTTGTTTTGGACGGGATCTATTTCACTAAGCAGCAGCGGAACATCTGCATTGTAGGTAATGGCTGGAGTAGTGCCGACGGCGGGATACGCGGTGCCAGTAGCAGCAGTACCGGGTGCTGCTGTGACTACCAGTATGCCGTACAATCCCATGGGACCCTGAATGGACGGGTGCGTGCCGGACTCAATCAGATAGGTGCCGGGTCGAGGTGCTTTCCAAGTCAGCGACGCTGTTGTACCCGCTGCCACTTCCGTGGAGAACGACTGCACACGGGGGCCCTGTGCGGGTGGCGACCCGCTGGTTGGACCAGCTATAGGCCAGGTAAGTTTCTGGGCGTTGGAGTGGTCCGGAGGCAACGTGGTCGTCCTCTGTGTTAAGTCTCCCAGCCCGCCGCCCAACTGTCCGACAATCACCAGTGAAGTGGGCACAGAATTACCGTTTGCGAACAAAAGATTATTGGTGAGGTTGACTTGCAGGTCTTGTCCTGTTGGAACTGTAATCACGACGGGAGACCAACCCGTCGAAGACGTATTCAAAGCGGTGCAAGTCGCGGTAGAACCACTCACGACTGCACCGCACCCGTAGCCCCACATGTGCACCGCTGATCCATCGGGGAGCGTTGCCGATGCCGGCCCAGCAGTCAAATTGACCTGTTGTTGGGCGTAAGACGCTCCGCTTGCCAGAAGAAGAGCAGACAGTGCGGTTGCTCCCGCATGCTTAATCAGATTGAGTAGGTTGGCGCGCATTGCAGTTCTCCTCGTTCCTGTTTTCATAGCAGTTCTCCTCGTTCCTGTTAATCTGTTTAGACCTATAATCTGTTTAGACCTAGTTGGATTCATCGATCACGAATTCACGGGAATCGACGAGCATCATCATCATCATGCCGCCCGGGAAGGCGTTATTCGTCGTGATCTCGCGTTCATTGTGCGAGTGCCACATGAAGGCGAAGCCCGCTTCCGACGATGGGGAATTTGCGATCGTGCCGGAGGGCGGGGTCACACCTGTGGGGCCTACGGCGCGGACTGTGGCATTCGGTCCGAGATAGGGGCTTCCGCCGTACCATGCACCGTTGGTGAAAATGTTCGGATCGGGTAGCGTGGCAGGTCCCCCGCTGGCCACATCACCGAACGGAGCCACTTGCAGCGGTTTATTGTGGTCTTGGCACCACTCATAATAGTTGATCGCAGTAGGGTGACTGGTGTTGTAGCCATTTGCATCCGGGTCACAGGGAAGTGTGGCGTTAGGATCGCTAGAGGTGGGATTGTGGCCGTACATATCCCAGTTCAGTCCCCTGCCGGTGAAATAGAAAATTCCATCCATAGTCACCCCGGGAGTCGTGGTGGTGGTGAACAGCAAAGGTCCGGCAAGTTGAGTTGCGTCGCTCTGACTGAGAATTAAATTCCCGTCGCGCGCCAGAATGCGCACATGGTTGGCATGCTCGTGGAACGGATGTTGCCAGCGACCTTGGCCGATAATTCGAAGCAACACCTGTTCACCCGGGTGCATGTGGGGATTGCCGTTGTAGGGCTGGTTCGGGTATTGGGCCGCATAGTTCGGGTCCATGTCATCCGGCATGGAGCGCCCGTTGACCAAAAAGTATGCGGGGTGATAAGGCTCGGTCGGAACATTGAGACTGCATCCGGGTGCCCCGGCTGTACAATCTCCAGTACTCGTATTTTTTGTTATTGCTGGGTTTGCTGCGATTGCCGAAAGCTGCGCTTCGGCTTGACTATGAATATTTGGATCCATCTCGGAGAATTGGAACAGGTATTCCCGGTCGTAACAGGTTTTGGCATGATCGTAGGCGGCCGGTGCCAGGCGGAAATCCTTTTCACCCCAATGCGCTTGAGCAGTCAGATTCAAAGCTGCCAGCCCTGAGGTGCAGGCACTGGGTACGTTTTTGGGAAGCACGATGATTGCTCCATATAGCCCCATTTCGACCTGCAAATCACCTTGTGTTCCGCTGTAGTAGGAGTGTGTGCCCGGAGTTGAGGCCGTGAACGTGTACTGTACGTTGCCACCGGGTACAGCTTCCTGTGCCATCAAGCCGGTAACGCCCACACCGCTCGTCGCCGTCACCTGAAATCCTGGAAACAGAATTGAAGTGTTGCCGACCGCAGCGGGGAGATTATTTGTCAGGTTCACCGTTACCGTCTGTCCTTCGGTGACAATCAGCGTGGGACCGGGAACTTGCATTGCGCCGCAAGTGCCCGTGATAGGCGCCGGTGCATAGCCACTTGGCGCGCCATTGCAACCATAGCCCCATGAATAGATCA
>Ga0364880_10443_pt1 | contig 15599 bp, 8 predicted proteins | sample ExccelJu500001D3_5_FD_206927 | JGI IMG/M metagenome (GOLD analysis project Ga0364880, IMG submission 206927) | Enriched cells from Trout Bog Lake Hypolimnion, Wisconsin, USA - BchlTB.July30.5000.01.D3 | ecosystem: Environmental > Aquatic > Freshwater > Lake > Hypolimnion/Profundal zone | place... | reverse complement strand
GTCATCGATTTTACCCTAGGCAGCTCCTTGCGGTTACCGACTTTAGGTACACCCGACTCCCATGGCTTGACGGGCGGTGTGTGCAAGGTCCGGGAACGTATTCACCGTATCATTGCTGATATACGATTACTAGCGATTCCAGCTTCACGCAGTCGAGTTGCAGACTGCGATCTGAACTGAGAGAAGGTTTTTGGGATTGGCTTCATATCGCTATGTTGCAGCCCTTTGTCCTTCCCATTGTAGCACGTGTGTAGCCCTGGGCATAAAGGCCATGATGACTTGACATCATCCCCTCCTTCCTCGCGTCTTACGACGGCAGTTTCTTTAGAGTCCCCAGCATTACCTGTTGGCAACTAAAGATAGGGGTTGCGCTCGTTGCGGGACTTAACCCAACACCTCACGGCACGAGCTGACGACAGCCATGCAGCACCTTACTGGCAGTGTATTGCTACAAAGTAAGCTTTCACCTACAGTCTCCCAGCATTCTAGCCCAGGTAAGGTTCCTCGCGTATCATCGAATTAAACCACATGCTCCACCGCTTGTGCGGACCCCCGCCAATTCCTTTGAGTTTCAACCTTGCGGTCGTACTTCCCAGGTGGATTACTTAATGCTTTCGCTCAGACACACACGGTGTATTGCGTATGTCGAGTAATCATCGTTTAGGGCGTGGACTACCAGGGTATCTAATCCTGTTTGATCCCCACGCTTTCGTGCCTCAGCGTCAATATATGTGTAGTAAGCTGCCTTCGCAATGGGTGTTCTATGTCATATCTAAGCATTTCACCGCTACATGACATATTCCGCTTACCTCCACAATATTCAAGACATATAGTATCAATGGCAGTTTCAGAGTTAAGCTCTGAGATTTCACCACTGACTTACATACCCGCCTACGCACCCTTTAAACCCAGTGAATCCGGATAACGCTTGCACCCTCCGTATTACCGCGGCTGCTGGCACGGAGTTAGCCGGTGCTTATTCATATGGTACCGTCAGACGAGGAAGATTCCCCTTTTTTCGTCCCACATAAAAGAAGTTTACAATCCAGAGGACCTTCATCCTTCACGCGGCATGGCTGGATCAGACTTGCGTCCATTGTCCAATATTCCTTACTGCTGCCTCCCGTAGGAGTCGGGCCCGTGTCTCAGTGCCCGTGTGGCTGATCATGCTCTCACATCAGCTACTGATCGTAGGCTTGGTGGGCCATTACCCCGCCAACTACCTAATCAGCCGCACACCCATCAACAAGCGCCAAAGCTTTAATATTCAAGAGATGCCTCTCATATATTTTACGGGGTATTAATCCAAATTTCTCTGGGCTATTCCCCACTTGTAGGAAGGTTGTGTACGTGTTCCGCACCCGTTTGCCGGTCGCCAGCAAGTATTGCTACTCCTGTTGCCCCTCGACTTGCATGTATTAAGCCTGCCGCTAGCGTTCATCCTGAGCCAGGATCAAACTCTCCATTGTAAATGAGTTGATCTGACTATTAACTTCAAAAAAGAAAATTAACGTCGGATTTAATTTAATTTTGCGCTTAAAACCTTACATAAATCTTTCAATCTATATACTATTGCTTCCAAATTTTCAAAGAACTTTAAGCTTATCTTTTGCTCCCGTTTTAATCGGGGTGCAAAAGTAATCGCTTATTATATTTTTACCAAAATTATTTTGTATGTTTTACAAAAAATTTATCAGTATCAATCACTTTTTAAGAACTTCCGTTTTTAGCGGACGGCAAAGATACGTTGACTTTTATTAACCACAAACTTTATTGCAGTTTTTATTTTTATTTTCTCCCCCTTTTCTCTCTCACAATCCATTGTCATTCAAAGAGTTAGCTGATTTTTACCAGCGGGTTGCAAAGGTAAGCACTTATTCTGTTCTGCCAAATCTATTTTCACTTTTTACTTACTTCTTTTTTAACTCCCCCTCTATCGTATCCTACCTTCAAAGATCACCCGTTTTTCATTTGCGGGGTGCAAAGATAACAGCATATTCGTTCCTGCCAAATCTTTTTGCTTAAATAAAATCATAAAACGTTCAAATCCTTACCAGTAAAGAGTTTCAGGCGCTAAATTATTTTAAACCACTTCCCATTCACAGGCTTTTACTGCTCCGTAACTGCCATATCGCATAAAAAGAACCCCTTCAATAATATACTATATACAGTATAGCTCGTACACTAGTGAAGACCGGAGTATAGAATAAACATTCCCGGAATCCATTGAACAGCACTTACTGAACTTGAAAATGATCATTACCTATACAATCAGACAATTAAATTTCTCATTAAGAAGCAATTGTAATATTTTCCATGCAGAAAAGCCCTTGCTTCACCTGATGCTGATGCTGGCTTTTACAGGTACAGGAACGGAAGGCAAACAGGCGTTTTGAAACTTTTCCATTAAACGTTACAAAACTTATAGATCAATTCTGTATGATAAAACAAATGACCATCTGCCTGCTTATACTGATAAGCACGCTTACCAGGGCACAGATAAGTGATAAGATCCGGGTTACGGATATGCTTCGCATTAAATCAGTAAACGGGGTTTCCCTGAACCCTGCCGGTACAATGGCTGCATTTACCGTAACCAGTATTGAAGCAGACACGGATCAAAAAGGGGAATATAAATATATCAACCAGATATGGGTGGTACCTGCCAATGGGTCGGCCCCTCCCAGGCAGTTTACTTTTGGTAAAGAAAACGCTGCACAACCGGTATTTAGTCCGGATGGAAAATCCATTGCCTTTATAAGGTCATCCGAAGGCAAACCGCAGCTATTCCTCCTATCGCTGGAAGGTGGTGAAGCAGTGCAGCTCACCCACTTCAAATATGGCGCCAGTAACCCTAAATGGGCCCCCAATGGCAAACAGCTTATTTTTTCCGCAGGTATTTCATTGAAAGAACTGATCCACGACTCCTTATTGAATCCCACCCAGTCCATTCCCAAATGGGCATTTGAAAAGCCGGGTTTTGATCAGAATGAAAACCTGCTAACACATACGGAAAAGCCTAACCCCGATGGTTCTTTAAAGGAAATAAGGGCCTATCTGGATCAAAATGAATCTGAACATAAAGCAAAAGTGCTCACCAGGCTGCAATTTCAGGAGGAATCCACCACTTCCAATGAAATCAGCTTTACCCATTTTTTTATAACAGATGCACAACCAGGAAGCCAGGTTAAAGAACTAACCCATGGATTTTACAGATACAGCAGCGTAGAAATGAGTGCCGACGGTAATCATTTATATATCGCGGGCAGTATTGACAGCAGTTTGCACCCTGACCGGGTGCTGGAATCGCAGTTGTACACCGCCAATGGAGATGGAACCAACCTGCACTTATTACTGGGTGCCAAAGGAAAAGCATATACGGGTATTAAACTCTCGCACAATGGCCAGTTGCTGGCTTTTCAGTCAAGCAATACCGGATTTGCAGAAATTCCGCAGTTGTCTGTTATACAGGTAAAGGAAGGTACCGGCAACCAGGTGCTGACCCAATACGCTTTAGACAGGACCACAGGAAATGTATTGTGGAGCAAAGACAATAAATACCTCTATGAGGCCGCTCAAAGCCATGGGGGGGCACCTCTTTACAGGATTGACGTAAAAAGCAAACAGATACTGCAGTTGACTGACGATAATGCCGGTATCAGCAGTATAGACCTGAAAGGCAATACCCTCGTTTATTCCAAAACAGAAGTGGCAGACCCATTTGAATTGTATGCAGGCGATACATTGATGAAACATAGCATTCGCCTATCCCAATTGAATACAGAATGGCTGCAGGGTAAAGCCCTCTCTTATCCGGAGAAACATAGTTTTACCAATGAAAAAGGGCAACCGGTAGACTATTGGGTAATGAAACCCCTGCATTATAAGGAAGGGCAAAAATATCCGTTGTTGCTGGACATACATGGTGGCCCCAGTGCGATGTGGGGACCGGGAGAAAGCAGTATGTGGCATGAATTTCAGTATTTCTGTGCACAGGGCTATGGTGTGGTGTACAGTAATCCCAGAGGAAGCGGAGGGTATGGAACTGCCTTTTTACAGGCCAATATCAATGATTGGGGGGATGGCCCCACCAAAGATGTATTGACTGCACTGGACAAAACAATTGCAGAAGGCTGGGCTGATACCAGTAAATTACTGGTATCCGGCGGTTCTTATGCCGGATACCTGGTTAGCTGGATTGTAGGGCACGACCATCGTTTTAAAGCAGCCTGTTCGCAAAGAGGGGTGTATGATTTGAGTACATTTTTTGGAGAAGGCAATGCCTGGAGGCTGGTGCCCAATTATTTTGGGGGCTATCCCTGGCAACCAGAGGTAAAGAAACTGCTGGATTACGAATCCCCCATCAACTATGTGCAGAACATTACCACACCTTATTTGATTTTTCATGGTGAAAATGATTTGAGAACAGGAACCATACAGGGAGAAATGTTATTTAAAAGTTTAAAAGTATTGGGAAGGCCGGTTGAATATGTACGCCATCCGGGTGCCACCCACGAAATTACCAGAACAGGCAATAACCGTCAGCGTATTGATCAGATGCTGCGTACCTATGAGTTTTTTGAAAGATACCTGCAGTAATTTCGGGAACTGAATATTTCCCGTGATGTTTGAAGGCAAATGGCATTATGCTGGACTGCCCGGTGCTGAGTAAACAACTCAGTTTGATATGAAATTTTCCAGTTCTTCAAGAATAAAATAAGTAGCTGGTATAGATCCATACCCAGCATGAGCATCAATCCATTCACTAATATGTTTATAAGATAACAACCGCTTAAATTCATCCTTTAAATAAAGGTTGACTTCGTATGGTGCATTTTTCATTTCTTCCCATACAGATTTTCTGTTTTCCAAAACGAAAATGATGTCTTCAAAATCGGTACTGGTTCTTCCATCATTTTTACCCCGGTTTCTAAATGCTTCTAATTTGGATGCAAGGAAATAAGGTGCCGAAAATATTTTTATCGGATAATCCTCTATCTGGATAATAATACTTTCCTTAAATCCATCAGTATACCATTTGTTAGTAAAGTTTAATACAGATTCACCAGTAGGCATTACATCTACAATAATACCCTGAACCTTATAACGGCACATCACTTTAGATTCAGTATCGTTTTCAAAACCCATTTTCCTAAGCTGTTCTTCAATTGCTGCATAATCTTTATATGCATATATTTCAATAATGATATCAATATCATCAGTGGGCCTTGCTTCTTCTGACACAGCATCCACATATAATGAAACTGTGGCACCTCCTATAAATACAACTTGATCCTGCAAATGCCCAAGCGCATTATATACCGCTTTAATTCTTGTTAAATTATGCCGATGGTTGCTCATTAAGTATTAACTTTTTTAATTCTTTCACCGCAATATTAATTTCACGTGATCTCCCGACCCTTAAAATATCAGTCAGTGACAAAAGCTTATACAATAGATCATCTTCTTTTACAGCTTTAATTTGATTTAAATATAAGGGTTCTATAGCCTGCCCACGGGTACTTCCATCAATATCCGGCCATACATAATGATTTTCGCTCATAATTTTTTGTTGCATAAAGGGATGGCTATGAGCTGTGGGTATTCCTTTTACCATTGCACCCGGTTCTTGTGGAAATACATAAGAAAAACCATGTTCCAGAAATTCCAACAGGGATAACCTATTTACACGCTTTCGGTTATAATCGATCAATCCAGCAATTTTATTGCGGTTTAACGCTTCAAATACATCTGAATTACTGATATACAATGACTTGGCCAAATCCTGAAATTGCCAGTTTTGATTATCCAAAGAAATGATTTTCAAAAGTATCACTATATCCTGCGGGCGCATCCCGTTGTGTTTTCGCATATTCAAAAGTAAAAACAATTTCGCATTTCTCAAAACGCGAAACGCAAAAAGAGAAATTTTACACGGCTTATTAGTAAATGCTGCATTAATGAAATAATGAACATCTTTTCTGCAGCAAGGGACTGCACCTCCAAAATAACTTTCAGATGGTATCACAAAATGTGATACCATCCCCTCGATTTCCTTACCTGTCATCTCGAACATAAAATCTTTGGGGAATCGATCGGTGTTCCTTTTTTTTCATACAGTGATATTGATTTCATACAATCTAATACTATTCTTTTAATATCTGTATATATTATACATGTATGTAAGAACTATTTGTTTAGAAACACTAACTATTATTTGGAAATTGGCAGGAGTCTGATTGGGGTCAGATTGACTGTTACCCTAATCATATCCCAATGATACTATATAGATAACCTAATGATATTATAATAATAAAGCATTAGGATATCTATATAGTACACCTACATTATTATTATTTTAACCTTGTTATATATGTTATTTTAATCTCTTTCAGGCTTCAATCAATATTCAATTACCATTACATCAAGTAAGCAAATAGCAACAGTAGAGGATGATATTAGTTGTAAAGGCCTGCTGGGCAAAATTACTTTCTACAAAATGAAAGGAGTGTGTAAAAAACGAGTGGTTCGTTCAGTAAGCGGACCAACTGCAGACCAAAATAAAAAGGACCCTGCATGTGCAAGATCCCGATAAGTATATGAAAACAGGCTATCTGTATTATTTCCGTATTATGCCAATGGCAAATCAAACCCAAACAAACTGCCATTACCCACCGTACTGTTTACCCAAATAGTGCCACCTTCAGCCTCTATAAATTCTTTGGAGATGGCCAGTCCCAGTCCGGTACCGGAACTTTCCAGAGATCCCGGCACTTTAAAATACCGGTCAAATATGCGGTTCAGGTATTTCTGATCAATACCCGGGCCGGTATCTTGTACCCGGAAAGAAACGGCATGGTCCTCCGGTAATACACTAACCTCAATACTGCTGTCTGCGGGGGAATATTTAATAGCATTGGTTAAAAAATTAATCAGTACCCAGGAAGTCTTCTCCAGATCGGCATGCACATCACCCAACACATTGGGTACATTCTTATGCAGCTTTATATTTTTCTGGCCTGCCTGCTTCTGTACGGCATTTACTGCTTTTTCTATTATCTGCGGAGGGGAGACTGACTGTAACTTTAACTGTATATTTCCCGTTTCTACCTGCGACATATTAAGGAGTTCTCCGGTAATCTTTAATAAGCGGTTGGAATCTTCCCGGATACTCTGTAATAATTCTTTCTGTTCATTGTTCATTTCCCCAATTCGGGGGTCTGCCAGTAATTTGGCACTCATTTTTATAGAAGAGATAGGCGTTTTCAGCTCATGGGATACGGTTGCTATAAAATTAGTCTTGGCTTCATTCAATTCATGGAATGGAGTGATATTACGAAGTACAATCACCTGCCCGATCTGCTCATTGTTATTATTTACAATCAGTACATCTTTATTAAAATAACTTTCCTTATTATCTGCAAATATTTTTAATTCAGTTTTGGTTTCATCCTGTAACAAGGTCCGCATCAGGTCGTTATGCAATGCTACATCTGGTGCATATTTTCCTATAATATCCTGTTCTTTTAAACTCAGTAATTTTTCTGCAATCGCATTTAAGAAAAGGATATTCTTTTTCTCATCCAGCCCCACAATCCCATCCCGCATCTGGTTAATAATGGTTTCAATCCGGCTTTTTTCAAATTTAATTTTAGCCAGGTTACTATGCTCATAGCCGTCTAACTTCTCAGCCATCAGGTTAAAGGTCTGAGCCAGTTCGCCAAATTCATCTTTCTGATCCAGGTAAATTCTTTTGGTATAATTTCTTTTGGCAATTTCCTTGATGCCTTCAGACAAAGCACTGATGGGGGTAGAAATCACACGCGGAATATTAAAGACCAGGGTAAATGCCACCAGGGTAAGAATAGTAAAAATAATGGTAAGCCAGAAAGTGGCATCATCTGCTATTTTCCTGGCTATTTCATTCTTCCGGTAAATAGCATTCTGGTTTAAATCGTTAATCAGTTGCAGGCCCTGTCTGATCTCCGGATAATTGCTGCTGTCTGCCGGGTCTGCTTTCAGTTCATTGAAATTTTTTCTCAATGTCTCTGTTGCCTGTTTTTCCCCTGGCTCGGTAATATTATGTTCCTGCTTTACCAGATTTTCTTCAAAAGTTTCATAGGCTTTTTTATTGCCGGGCAATTCTTCCAGCGACCTCAACATATTATTGGAAAAGACCAGGGTTTCGTAATTGTTTTTAATGATATTATCTGAGTTATAGCTTATTTTATTGATATAAAATATGCCGAGTACTCCAAATAACAGAATCACCAGAAAGAGAAATCCCAGTGAAACCACCAGCTTTGTTTTTATATTGGGTTTCATTTTTACAATTATTTTTTTATTTTCTTACACATATCCAGCCCCCTCCTAGGATAATATTACCAGGTCTGCTTCTGCAGCTGACAATTTTTTCAACAACTGGTTAAATACCGCAGTCCTTAATATAAAATTATATAATCCAACATGTGGTTTGCCAATACAAACAGTTGTAATGTTTTTTTCTTCAGTGGTAGCCAGTATCCCTTTTGCAATATTATTACTTTTCACTTTTATCACTTCTGCCCCCAGTTCGGTAGCCAGTTTAAAATTATTGATCAGGTGCCGCTGTGCAGCCAGCCCTATTTTATCTCCATCTTCTTTCGGGGTTTGCACGTACAGTAAATACCATTTGGAATTATAATAGGATGCCAGCCTGGCTGTTTTCCGGATCACTTTTTTAGCCACTTCATGGTTACTGCTGATACAAGCCATTAAACGTTCCTGTTTAGCCAGTGTTCTGGGCAGTTCATTTTCAATTTTTCTTTCTACCTGACTGGCTACTTCTTTTAATGCCAGTTCACGTAACTGCAATATTTTCTCTGCCTGAAAAAAGTTTTTCAGTGCTATTTCAATTTTGTCGGTCGTATAAATCTTCCCTTCTTTTAACCGGGATATTAATTCATCAGCTGTAAGATCGATATTGACCACTTCATCTGCCATCGATAACACCCGGTCAGGGATTCTTTCTGCCACCACTATACCAGTAATGCCTTTTATCTCTTCATTCAGGCTTTCTATATGTTGAATATTCACCGCACTGATTACATTGATACCGGCATCCAGTATTTCCATTACATCCTGCCATCTTTTTTCATTCTTACTGCCTTCTATATTGGTATGTGCCAGTTCATCCACCACCACTACTTCGGGATGCAGGTTTAAAACCGCCTGAGTATCCAGTTCTTCCAGTTCTTTTCCTTTATAAAATAATTTTCTTCTGGGTATTACGGGCAGCCCTTCAATTAAAGCCTGGGTTTCGGCCCGGTTATGTGTTTCCACATACCCTATTTTGATATCTATCCCATTTCTTAACAGGCTCTGGGCTTCCTGTAACATGCGATAGGTTTTGCCCACACCGGCACTCATACCGATATATATTTTAAACTTACCCCGCCTGCTCTTACGGATAAGGTCTAAAAAATGCTGGACATTATTTTCTTTTTCGGTAGCCATAAAATATTTTATAAACAAATATTTTCAGTCATGCTGATTTCAATATTTCATTTACATTCCTTCAGGTAAATTTAGTTAAATACTGTGGGTATCTAAGTAAAACTGACCCGGCTGTAAACCGGATCAGCTTAAAAGAATGTATTACAGTGCCCATTGATTAAAACTTCCCATTCTATTTCAATTGATCTAATTGAATATTTAACTTAAGCACATTAATTTTTTCTGGCCCAAATAAATTCAGCAATGGTTTTTGCGTATTTTTTGCCACCAAATCCAATATTTTATCTGCTGACAGATTCCTCACTTTTGCAATTCTTGCTACCTGAATCTTAGCTGCCTGTACAGAAATATCAGGATCTAATCCGCTTCCGCTATACGTAACCAGATCTGAAGGAATTTCCTCCTTTTTCACGGTTGGATTGTGTACCAGAAAACTGTCAATTTTTGACTGTATATCTTTTAAATAGTCTGTATTACCCGGACCTTTATTACTTCCTGAAGATGCTGCAGCATTATAAGCAGCAGCGGAAGGCCGGCCCCAGAAATACTTATCATCTGTAAATTTTTGTCCAATATTCGCATAACCAACCACTTTTCCATTAACCATCAGGGTTTCACCCTTTCCACCCCCGGGTGCTAATTTTGCCACTGCTGCAATAAACAGAGGGTATATTACCGCACAGATCACAATAAATACTGCGGTAAGCTTTAAAGAGGGCAACAAATATTTTTTCATACCTTATTTTTTAACTTTTTTTCAATAATGAAAACTTACTTCTTATTACTGCTTTACATAAATAATGCAAGCAGCATATCAATTAATTTTATACCAATAAAAGGTGCAATAATACCACCCAGTCCATAAATCAGCAGGTTTCTGCGTAATAAAGCACTGGCTCCGATTGGCCTGTAAGCCACCCCTCTTAAAGCCAAAGGAATTAAAATAGGGATAATGATGGCATTAAAAATTACTGCGGATAAAATAGCACTTTCAGCACTTTTAAGATACATGATATTCAGTGCCTGTAATCCCGGAATTGAAACAATAAATAAAGCGGGTACAATGGCAAAATACTTGGCCACATCATTGGCAATTGAAAAAGTAGTAAGTGTTCCGCGGGTCATTAATAACTGCTTACCTATTTCCACAATTTCTATCAGTTTGGTAGGATCATTATCCAGGTCCACCATATTTCCAGCTTCTTTAGCAGCTGCAGTACCACTATTCATTGCTACGCCTACATCAGCCTGTGCAAGGGCAGGTGCATCATTGGTTCCATCACCCATCATGGCCACCAATTTACCACCCAGCTGTTCCTTTTTAATATAATTCATTTTATCCTCCGGCTTGGCTTCCGCAATAAAGTCGTCCACACCGGCTTTTTCCGCTATAAATTTAGCCGTTAAAGGATTGTCGCCTGTTACCATCACTGTTTTTACTCCCATCTTACGTAAACGGGCAAAGCGTTCCTGAATGCCTGGTTTTATAATATCCTGCAATTCAATTACACCCAGTACTTTTTCATTTTGGCTAACCACCAGTGGTGTACCTCCATTATTTGCAATGAGGCTTACTCTTTCGGCAGTATCTTCCGGAAATTGATTGCCGGCATTTAATACAATTTTCTTAATGGAATCAAAAGCTCCCTTCCTTATTCTTAATCCACTGGGCAAATCAATACCACTACACCTTGTTTCTGCAGTAAAGGCAACAAATGAAGCACCGGAAGTATTAAATTTATTCACATTCAGATTGGCTAATTCCAATATTGATTTTCCTTCAGGGGTTTCATCGGCCAGTGAAGACAATACACAGGCGTCAGTAAATGATGCTTCATCAATACCATTGGTAGGCCAGAAATTGGTAGCTTTTCTGTTTCCGATGGTAATAGTTCCGGTTTTATCCAGTAAAAGGGTATCCAGGTCTCCGGCAGTTTCAACGGCCTTACCACTTTTTGTAATTACATTGGCACGCAACGCCCTGTCCATACCTGCAATACCGATGGCACTTAATAAACCACCAATTGTGGTAGGTATCAGGCAAACATACAATGAAACAAAAGCAGAAATTGTAATAGGTGTATTGGCATAATCCGAAAAAGGTTTCAGGGTTACACATACAATCAGGAAGATTAAGGTAAAGCTTGCCAGTAAAATGGTTAATGCAATTTCATTAGGTGTTTTCTGCCTGCTGGCTCCTTCCACCAATGCAATCATCTTATCCAGAAAGCTTTCTCCCGGTGCTGTTGTAACTTTTACAGTTATCTTATCGGACAATACTTTTGTACCTCCGGTTACACTGGATTTATCTCCACCGGATTCTCTGATTACCGGGGCAGATTCACCTGTGATGGCAGATTCATCAATGGTGGCAATCCCTTCCACTATTTCACCATCCATTGGAATCAGATCACCGGCAATACAACAAAACAGATCTCCTTTTTTTAACTGCGAACTGTTTACCATTACTATTTTAGTCCCTTCCAGTTTCTTTGCAGGGGTTTCTTCCCTGGTCTTTCTTAAACTATCTGCCTGTGCTTTACCTCTTGCTTCGGCAATTGCTTCGGCAAAATTTGCAAACAACACAGTTATAAACAGAATAAAAAAGATGGAAAAGTTATAGATAAAACTTCCCTGAGATTTTTCACCTATCAGAATCCAGATACACACTGCAAGCATTACGATTGTTCCGATTTCTACTGTAAACATTACAGGATTACGCAACATAATTCGCGGATTCAGCTTTACAAATGATTGTTTAAGCGCATCTTTCACAAGAGAAGCCTCAAACAGTTTATTAGATTTATTCTTTGCCATAATTTTCGATATTTATCCGTCAATTTTTACACAGCAACCTTACAGACGTTTTTATTTATATTTTCTGATAAAATTTTAATGCGCTATACTGAAATATTCTGCAATAGGTCCCAATACCAGTGGCGGGAAATAAGACAGGGCTGTTACAATTATTATTACAGCAAATGTCATCACGCCAAATGTTAATGAATCTACTTTTAAAGTACCAGCAGATTCTGGTATATATTTTTTCTTTGCCATCAGTCCCACAATTGCAATAGGCCCGATAATGGGCAGATACCTGCCTAAGATCAGTACAAAGCCTGTCATCACATTCCAGAAAATATTATTCCCTGTAAGCCCTGCATACGCACTGCCATTATTTGCATTAGAGGAAGTTACCTGGTAGAACATTTCTGTAAAGCCATGAAAACCCGGGTTATTTTGCCATGCAGAGGGCTTCATGTCCCAGGGGGCATTTGAATAATGTATTAATACATAACAAGCTAATGCAGTACCACCCTTTATTAAAAATGCTGATAATAAAGTAACCAATGCAGCTATTTTAACTTCCCTGGCTTCCACTTTATGACCCATAAATTCGGGTGTTCGGCCTACCATTAGCCCTGATATAAATACTGCAATAATGATGTAGATAAAATAGTTAAGTATACCCACGCCACAGCCGCCATAAAAAGCGTTTACCAGCATACCCAGCAACTGCATTAAACCAGACACAGGCATAGAACTGTCATGCATGGAATTAACAGAACCTGTTGAAATAATGGTGGTTACAATACTCCAGTATCCGGATGCAGCGGGTCCAAATCGTACTTCTTTCCCTTCCATTGCTCCTGTAACCTGTGTAACTCCCATTTTTGCTATTTCAGGGTTTCCATGTATTTCTGAAATTACGGTTGGAATCAGGAGGCATAACATTCCAATAGTCATGATGCCAAAAATTACATTGGCAAATTTCTTACGCTTAATATAAAAGCCCATTGCAAACAGTAAAGCAATTGGCAACAAAACCTGTGCAATTACTTCCAGCATATTGGTAAAATAATTAGGGTTCTCCAGTGGATGTGCAGAATTTGCATTAAACCATCCTCCACCATTATTGCCTAAATGTTTAATGGCAATCATACCTGCTGCAGGCCCTCTGGATACCTGCACCGTATCTCCCTGAAGAGTGGTAATGGTATCTTTGCCATCATAACTGGCTGGGGTTCCGTTAAATGCAAGTAAAACAGCAATTACAATACAAATGGGCAATAAAATTCTGGTAATGGTTAAAGTGAAAATATGCCAGAAATTTCCCAGGTTGTTGGTGGTCTTTTCTTTCAGTCCGTTAAATAATGCTACCACACAGGCAATACCTGTTGCTGCACTTACAAACTGTAAAAAAGTGATGACAAATAATTGGGTTAAATAGGTAACTCCTGTTTCTCCTGAATAATCCTGCAGATTACAGTTAACCACAAAACTGATGGCCGTATTAAAACTTAAATCAGCTGTCATTCCCGGATTATGGTCCGGGTTCAAAGGCAAATGCCCCTGAAAAATGAACATAAAAAAAGCATAAACCAGCCATAGCATATTAATAGTAAGCATGGCCCTTAAAAAATCTTTCCAGGTCATTGCCTGATTTGGATTAATTCCTGCAATACGGTATATAAATGCTTCCACAGGTTTTAAAAAATCCAATGCCGTTTTTTCTCCACTATAAACCTTTGAAAAATATTTCCCCAGTGGATAGGCTAAAAGAACTGTAAGCAGGAAACATACAATAATTCCAATTAATTCTGTATTCATTATTATTGATTTGTAGGGTTAAAACTTTTCTGGTTTCAGTAAAACATATAAGAGGTAACCAAATACCACAATTGAAAGAACAAAGAGTATGATAAACATAATTTTAGATTTTAGATTACCGGATTTTAAACGTTTTCAAAAAAGTCAATTGATTTAAAAAAAAGATAAAAGCAGAGTAACCCTGCCGCAATTAATAAAATTGTCATCCACATAGTTTTAGTTTTTTAATGAAACAAAATTTTTATCTTCTCATACACCAGCACCATCATACCTATTACAAATAACCATGCAACTATTATAATGATAATTAGTATTATTTTTTGGAACAGTTGATTTTGTTCTGCTGGCATTTAAGGTACTGAATAATGCAGTGTTTGATGATTACATTCATTTACCAAACTAAATGCCGCATAATGACAACTGCTGTTTAAATGAAGCTAACTGCCTGCAATTCTGCACTTTAGAAGTTAACAATAACAAATGTGGTCATTTACAAAAGAAAAAGACCTTTCCGAATTGGAAAGGTCTTTTTCAAAATGAATCAGATTGAAATATTATAAATGGGTATTAATCTGGTACTCTTCAATTTTCCGGTATAGAGTGGTTAGCCCTATATTCAGTAAACGGGCTGTTTCTGTTTTATTCCCCTTGGTATGATTCAGCACTCTCTGAATATGTAATTTCTCCACACTGGCCAGGTCAAATGCAGAGAGTTGTTTATTGTTTTCCAGGCTTTGCGACTGAAATTCAACGGGTAATTGCTGATCAGTCAGTTCAGTTCCATCAGTTAAAATCACTGCACGCTCAATAATATTTTTCAATTCACGGATATTCCCCTTCCAGTCATGATTTTCCAGGTGCAGTAAAAAAGCATCTGAAATACAGGAAACTTTTTTATTCATTTTATCCGCAAATACTTTCACAAACTGGTCGGCCAGAATATGAATATCTTTTTTTCTTTCCCTTAATCCTGGCAATGAAATAGTAAATACATTGAGCCTGTAAAACAAATCATCCCTGAACCTGCCTTCTTTAACTTCAATGGATAAATTACGGTTAGTGGCGGCAATAATCCGCACATTTACCTTGGTACATTTGGTATCCCCCACTTTAATAAACTCGCTGGTTTCCAGTACCCTCAGCAATTTAGCCTGCAGGTCAATATTCATTTCACCAATCTCATCTAAAAATAAAGTACCATTATTCGCTTCTTCAATCAGTCCTTTCTTGTCTTTAATAGCACCGGTAAAAGACCCTGCTTTATGGCCAAAAATTTCACTTTCCAGTAATTCTTTACTGAAAGCACTGCAATTAATAGCTACAAAACTCTTCCCGTTACGCGAACTGGCATTATGGATGGACTGTGCAAATACTTCCTTGCCGGTTCCGGTCTCGCCCAGTAATAATACATTGGTTTCTGTGGGTGCCACCCGTTTGGCCAGGTCAATGGCATCTTTGATAGCAGGTGATTCGCCCAGTATATTTTCAAAAGT
>Ga0364880_10396_pt1 | contig 15599 bp, 14 predicted proteins | sample ExccelJu500001D3_5_FD_206927 | JGI IMG/M metagenome (GOLD analysis project Ga0364880, IMG submission 206927) | Enriched cells from Trout Bog Lake Hypolimnion, Wisconsin, USA - BchlTB.July30.5000.01.D3 | ecosystem: Environmental > Aquatic > Freshwater > Lake > Hypolimnion/Profundal zone | place... | reverse complement strand
AAAAGACTAAGGGACGAAAGCTTCAAAAATAACCTTTTACAAAATGCAATGCAGATCAACAAGCCTCATAAATCCATGGATGGCAAAATAGAGATCATTAAACAATTGATCTTAAAGGACCCAATAAAGATAAATTGTTTGGTACTAAAGGAGCCGATCCAAAACGGTCAGCGCATTAAACAAATGGAGATCCGGTTAAGCAGTCATGGTACTGAGATCAAAAAGATCAGCATCACTACTGTAGGAAGAAAAAGAATTATCAGTTTTCCAACGGAAGAAGTAACAGAACTTTCTTTTGTGATCACTCATGCAAAATCAAAACCAGAGTTTGGAGAGATCACAGGTTATCTGATAGATGAGAAATTGATAGAGAAGGAATGATTTTGTAACAAGTTATAGAATGTTGTTGAGGCTTTGGTTGCGTCGTTCCAAAGGAACCCCCTTGGGGCACACTTTTACTATTAGTTCTCAGCTCAACAAATCATGGCTAAAGCCGGATCAATTTTTTTTCAATTGCCCCGCCATTAATGGCGGGGCAATTCACATAGCAGGCACTAGGCTTTAGCCACAAAAAAAATCAAAACTTTTTTGTAAGCATAATTAGCGATCATTTCACCGAAAGTATTGAAGACAAGGAAGATGCTTTGAAATACAAATACGAGTAATAAAAAGATAAAATTATCGAGATAAGGGTTGTCAACTATTGAATACGAATTTATTTTCCTGTAAATAAAGCTTTTCTCTTTTCCAAAAATGCAGTAGTACCTTCTTTCATGTCATCGGTTCCAAAACATTTTCCAAAAGCATCTACTTCAACAGTGTAACCATTTTTGGTTTCATCAAAAACGGCATTGGCTGCAGTAATGCAGGCTGCTATTGCAATGGGTGCTTTACTATTGATGGTGTTTAAAATAGCTTTTGCTTTTTGTAACAGTTCTTCTTGCGGTAATACGTAATTGACCAGGCCATATTGCAAAGCTGTTGCCGCATCGATCATGTTTGCACTCATCAATAATTCCAAAGTTCTTCCCTTGCCGATGAGTTGTGTTAGTCGTTGTGTACCGCCATAACCGGGGATCAGGCCCAGGTTCACTTCGGGCTGACCAAATTTTGCATTCTCACTGGCGATCCTGAAATGACAACTCATGGCCAATTCGCAACCACCTCCGAGTGCAAATCCATTCACACAAGCAACTACAGGCTTTGCTGAATTTTCTATTTTGAAGAATATATCTTGTCCGCGTTTGGCCAATGCTTTCCCTTCTTCTACAGAAGAGCCAACAAACTCGCTGATATCTGCACCCGCCACAAAACTTTTAGGGCCTGCACCTGTAATGATCGCGGATCTTATTTCGGGATTATTAGATACTTCATCCATCACGGCATTCAGATCACTCATTACTTGCTGGTTGAGTGCATTTAATTTATCGGGACGGTTGATCGTGATGGTTAGAATATTGTTTTCGAGAGAAGTTAATAGTGTTGAATACATATTTTAAAGCTTTGAGTGAGGAAAGCTGTGAGCTGCGAGTTTAAGCAATTATCAGTTATAGCATTATTTTTTTCTGGAAAGCAATGATCATTTTTTGTTCTTCGTCTAATTGTTTTAATCCATTTGTTACTAATTCGGGAGCGCCAAAATTCAATTCTTTAGCGATCAGGTATTGTGTTTCCAATTCAAAAGAAGAGCCCAAAGAAATTTCTAAATAACGATTATATTCTTTAGCGCTGGAACGACTGCTTCCTTCTGCAATATTTGAAGGTATTGAAACAGCGGCTCTTGTTATTTGTTGGGCTAATGAATATTTTTCAGTTTGCGGAAAGGTTTCGATTAGTTTATAACTGTTGATTGCGATGTCAAAACCTTTTTGCCAAATTTTTAATTCTTTAAAATTTCGCATGAACATTATTTATCATTAAAGATAAATTCTTTTGCTCACAGCTCATAGCTAAAAACTCACAGCTTTCTTAAAAACTTCTGTGCTCTTTCACCCAAACTTTTATATAATCAGCGATCTCGGAAGTGTTTGTGCCGGGATGAAACAGTTTACCAACACCTAAATGATAGAGTTGATCAATGTCTTCATCGGGAATGATACCACCACCAGTCAATAGCACATCATCCATTCCTTTTTCTTTCATCAATGTTACCACTTTGGGAAAAACAGTATTGTGTGCACCACTTAAAATACTGATACCGATGGCATCCACGTCTTCCTGTAAAGCTGCATTCACCACCATTTCGGGGGTTTGACGAAGGCCGGTATAAATCACTTCCATTCCTGCATCGCGTAATGCGGTGGCAATAACTTTGGCACCACGGTCATGTCCATCCAATCCAACTTTGGCAACCAATACTCTGATAGGTCTATCTTTTAGCATAGCAATAATCTTTGCATAAAATTACTCGAGAATCTAATGCAGATTATATTTTGCTCGCAGTTCTTTGATATTTCTTTCTGCAATGGCTTTTGCAGTAGAATCAGGGAAACTGTATAACACGATCTTAGCTCCATATTCTCGGGAATATTTCTGAGTGACAGAATCTTTGATCTGTGTTTTTGCGAAATGATAAAAAAAGCTATCGTTCGCTTCCGGCATATGCCATGCTGCAAAGAGAAAATAATCAACATCGAATTTCTGCGGCAACCAGAATGCAAAACTGGCATCGTCGGAATAGATCTCCGGCAGATCATATTTCTTTCTGTAAAAGGATAATGAGGCTGCATCACCATAATTGTCGCCGTACACCATTGTTCTTTTTTTGACGCTATCAGGTAACTGATGATATACTTTCGCGGTCTTCTCTGCCATTTCTTTCCATCCCAGCATATCTGCAAAATCCTGTGGCAATGGATTATTCTTTTTCTCTTCCCAATTTAATACTCCCATTTTTTCTGCATGAACAGACTGATAGAATTTGTCTAATTGCTGTGGTGATAAAAATGGAACAGCTATTGGAAATATAATTATCGTTGTAAGCAGCATATATGCGGGGATCAACCAATGCATTATTTTTATTTTATGCGATTGAATGATCGATTCAATATAAACACTTCCTATTGCTAATAAAGAAGGATAGATACTTGCTGCATAATAGGGTTTGCCTTTAAACCATAGCAATAAGAAGATCACAACAAAATAAATAATAGCGATAGCGCTGTATTTCTTTCCTTCTTTCTTTGCCAGTAAAAACCACAGCCCCATCATCCAGATAAAAAAGCAGGGGAAGAACATGATGATCTGGTTCACTAAAAAATCAGCACGGCTGGTATACTGTAATTGCTGATTGCGTAATAACTGCATATGATGCATTACCGGAAAATGATGATCGTATTGCCAATAAAGATTGGGCAAGAAGATCAATAAGCCTATCAGCATTGCAAAATAGAAATGTTTGTTAAGGAACCATTTTCTGTTGCTGGTAAGAATTACACTTATGAAAAATGCGAGTACAAAAAATGCGATAGTATATTTTGCAAGCATTCCCAAGCCAAAACAGATGCCTATATAATAGAAGAATTTTTTATCGTTGGTATTGATCAATCGGATGATGAGATATACTGCCCATGTCCAGAAAAACCCATCCAGAAAATTAGGCTGAAACAAAATATTCATTCTTAAATAACCGGAACAAAGAAAAGCGAGGCATGCAATGATTACTGCATAAACATTGCCTTTGAGTTCCAGTACAATTTTACCGATCAGGATAATTTTCAGTGCACCAAATAAGGATCCCCAGAAATAGACTGCATATAATGAACTGCCGAATAATTTACTGATAGCACCCAATACGGCGAGCATGGGCGGCATTTCTATATAACCCCACGCCAGATGATCGGCATCGGCTAAATACAAATATTCATCACGATGCAATTCGAATGCAGTATTGATGAATAGGAATGGAATGAGAAACTTGATGATAGCGAATACCGCAATGATGACAGTTGATTTTTGTTGCTTCATCCCTGAATTGTTTGCTGTAAAATAAAAAATAAACCGCAGTATTGGACTGCGGTTTATTTAAACGGTTAAAGCATATAAAAGTTACTTACTCAATAACTGTAAAGTATGATGGATACGCTTGATGGTCTCTTCCTTTCCTAATACTTCGGCAATATTGAAAACGTGAGGACCGAATTTTCCACCCACCAGCATGATGCGCAATGGCAACATTAATTCGCCCGGCTTCAATTGATTGGCTGCAGCGAGTTCTTTTAATTCATTTTCCAAAGCTTCATGGTCCCAGGATTGCATTAACTCATATGCACGGATCAGTTCCAGAAAGAATAGATTCTTCTGCTCATTCCATTTAGGCTGAATGGCAGCAATATCGATCGTGTCTGGTGCTTTAAAAAAGAAGGATGATTGTTGTGCAAAATCGGTCAGCAGTGTACAACGGTCTTTGATCAATTCTAATACAGCTTCTAATTTTTTAGCATCATCCACAATGATTCCATTCGCAGCTAACATGGCTGCAACCTGTTGCCTGTAACTTGAAACCGGCAATTTCTTGATCCATTCACTATTGTACCATTTCGCTTTTTCGTAATCAAATTTTGCTCCGCTTTTATGTACACGGTCCATTGAAAACTTTTCTATCAGTTCCTGCAGAGAAAAGATCTCATTATCTGTACCGTCATTCCAGCCCAGCATGGCCAGCATGTTCACAAATGCTTCGGGTAAAAATCCATGTTCTTTAAACCCTGTTGTTTTTTCACCCGTCTTTGGATCGGTCCAATCCATGGCAAATACCGGAAAGCCGAGCCTGTCACCATCACGCTTACTTAATTTCCCGTTCCCATCGGGTTTTAAAATCAATGGTAAGTGTGCCCACTCCGGCATATTTTCCAGTCCAAACAGGTATTGCCATAACAGGATATGAACGGGTGCACTGGGCAACCATTCTTCACCGCGGAAAGCATGGGTAATTTTCATTAAATAATCATCCACTACCACTGCCAGATGATAAGTAGGCATTCCGTCTGCTTTCAATAAAACCTTATCGTCCACTTGCGAAGAATTAAAACTCACTTCACCACGGATCATGTCCGTAAATTTCACTTCTTCATTAGCAGGCATCTTAATTCTGATCACATGCTTTGTTTCTGCTTCCAGCAAAGATTTTACTTCAGTTTCCGGTAATGTCAATGAATTTTTTAATGCTGCCCTTGATATTTGGTTGTACTGAAAATTGGGAACTTCTTTTCGTTTGGCATCCAATTCTTCTGCTGTATCAAACGCATAATAAGCACAGCCCTGCGCTACTAATTTTTCTGCGTACTCACGATAAATGGCTTTGCGTTCACTTTGACAGTAGGGGGCATAAGGCCCGCCGTGCTTCGGACTTTCATCAGGTTCTAATCCGCACCATGCCAATGTTTCAAATATATAGTCTTCGGCACCTTCCACAAATCTGCCTTGATCGGTGTCTTCAATGCGTACAATAAAATCGCCTCCAAAATGTTTGGCAAATAAATAATTGAACAAAACTGTTCTCACCCCACCCAAATGCAAACCACCTGTTGGCGATGGCGCAAAACGTACCCTTGGTTTTTTATTCATGCCGCAAATATAATCTTGAATGCCTAAAGAAATGGCATGGTTCCTGCAATACTAAAAGCTATATTATCTATCATATGAGTGTTAACTCTCAAATACAATTGATATAACTGACAGTGGATTCATTCCCATTAAATCCACATCACTCCCACATTACTCCCACAACAACCCACAATATTGTGCTGAACTATGGGATTGATGTGGGATTGATAAGGAGTTAGTTTGAGGCGTATGACTGTCAGCTAAGAAGATGGTAAGGGAATGACCCGAATAATATACCCACGATCTTTTATGCTGCATCAATATAGGAGAACTGAATATCTTTGACCGATGTATCTCATTAAAACAGCATGGTGGTTGCGCGCATTGTATCCTTCCTTTATCTGGAAGATCGATACAAACGAAAAAGTATTATACCTCACATTCGATGATGGCCCGCATGAAACAGCAACAGCATTTGTTTTGGATGAATTAAAAAAACACCATGCAAAAGCAACATTCTTTTGTATCGGGAATAATGTAGTGCAGCACCGAAATATTTATGAAAGGATATTAACCGAAGGGCATGCAGTGGGTAATCATACTTACCGGCATTTGAACGGATGGAAAACTAAGGATGAAGAATATATCAAGGATATTGAAGCCGCAGCAAAGGAAATTGATTCTAATTTATTTCGTCCGCCCTATGGTAGGATAACAAGGTTTCAAGCGTCAAGCATCAAGCATCAAGTGTCAATTATCATGTGGGATGTTTTGAGCGGTGATTTTGATACGGATGTGCAACCACAAAAATGTTTGGCCAATGTCTTAAACCATTCCCAAAAAGGAAGTATCATTGTTTTTCACGACAGCAGCAAAGCATGGGATCGAATGAGTTATGCGTTACCGAGAGTATTGGAACATTTCAGCGGAGAAGGGTATCAGTTCAAAGCATTGGCAGTCATATAAAAAACAATGGCCGAGGTGAAAACCCCAGCCTTTTTTTAATCCGTACCCTATGAAAACAATCTTAAATAAATCCTATCTAATAATGGTTAGTAAGTAATCTTTTGTTCGGACAATAGTATAAACGCAGGAGGGGGAACTTTATTTTCTAAACAGTAATTATTTTTAAAAATGCAGATAATCGATACACATTGTCATTTGTACCTGGAGGATTTTAAAGATGATATAGATGCAGTCATTTTTCGTGCGAAGGAATTAGGTGTTCAAAAGTTCTATCTGCCCGCCATTGACAGTGAAGTGATCGATGCCATGATGCGACTGGAAGAAAAATATCCGGAGAATTGTTTTGCCATGATGGGATTGCATCCCTGCTCTGTAAAGCTGAATTATCTCGATGAATTGAAAATCGCTGAAGAATGGCTACGAAAAAGAAAGTTCGTGGCGATAGGAGAGATCGGGCTTGATTTTTACTGGGATAAGACTTTTGTAAAAGAACAATATGCTGCATTCGAATGCCAGATGCAATGGGCATTGGACAAGAAAATGCCGATTGTGATTCATACCAGGAATGCCATGACCGAGACGATCGATACCGTAAAGCCATTTGCCGCCAGAGGATTAAAAGGGATCTTTCATTGTTTTGGGGGTACAGAGGAAGAGGCTGGGCAGATCACGGAAATGGGCTTTTATTTAGGGATTGGAGGAGTGGTTACGTATAAAAAATCGGGATTGGCAGAATTGATTCAGAAAATAGGGTTGAATTTTCTGGTTTTGGAAACAGATGCGCCTTATTTAACGCCTGTTCCTTTTCGTGGCAAAAGGAATGAAAGCAGCTATTTGAAACATGTTATTGAAAAAATAGCAGATACATTGAATCTTTCAATTGAAGAAGTGGCAAGCGTTACCACTGCCAATGCAGAAAAAATATTCGCAAGCTAAGTTTGAACAGTTATTTTTGCAATCCTTTTAAAAAAGGGAGACTTGTCTGATGGCATCCCTTCGGGATGGCAGTCCAAAGGACAAAATTATTTAGGAGACTTGTCCGAGTGGTTTAAGGAGCACGCCTGGAAAGTGTGTATACGGGAAACTGTATCGAGGGTTCGAATCCCCCAGTCTCCGCTTTAACCTCCATAGCTTTAGCGAAGGAGGTTTTTCTATTTTACTACTATTCAAAAGCTGATTGTTAACACCCACGTAACCTCTGGATAACAATTCGGTAACATTCAGAAGCAACCTTTGCGGCATAATAAAAAACTAAGTTTATGTTAAAAAGAATGCTTGTTTTCGTACAAGTGATAGTGGTGTTAAGCTTTGCTGTGTCTTCAACGATCGCACAGGAAACAACAGCACTTTTGAATGGTCGTGTGGCAGACAGTAAAGGTGTAATATTAAGTGGTGCCATCATCACCGTAAAACATGAGCCTACCGGCTTTTCTACCAGCACTACCACAAACAGCAAAGGGATTTTCTATATCCCTAACTTAAGAGTGGGTGGTCCTTACAGCATTAAAGTATCTTCCTTAGGTTTTAAAGATGAAGTAATGAATGATGTGAATCTTTCATTAGGTGCTAATCCTGAATTAACTGTCAGTTTGAAATCTACAACAACTGATCTGAAAGAAGTAACGGTTACTGCAACCGGAAGAAAATCAATTGCAGGTGCAACGATTGTAGGTAGCAGACAATTATCAACCTTGCCTTCATTGGGAAGAAGTTTGGGAGATTTTACAAGATTAACTCCTCAATCGAACAATAACAGTTTTGGTGGTAGTAACTTCAGATATAATAATCTTACGATTGATGGTGCCATTAACAATGATGCCATTGGTTTCAGTAATAGTTTTGGTGGTGTCAGCGGTGGCGGACAAAGTGGTGCTGCGGGTGCGGGCACACGTACCAATCCTTACAGTATTGATGTGATCCAGGAAGTACAGGTTCAATTGGCACCTTATGATGCTAAACTTGGAAATTTTACAGGGGGTAGCGTAAATGCAGTTACAAAAAGCGGTACTAACGATTTTCACGGTTCCATTTATACCTATGGAAGAAATCAAACTTTAATGGGGAAGAGTGTAGACGGACAAAAAACGTCGATCGGATCTGATTTTCATGATTATCAATATGGCGCTACGATTAGCGGACCCATTGTAAAGAATAAAGCTTTCTTTATTGTGAATTTTGAACAAACACGCCGTCAGGAGCCTACTTTCTATAATGCAGGCGATCCCGGAGCTGCTGTTGATGTTGCTACTGCACAATCTATCAGGAATAACTTATTGAATAAATATAATTATGATATTGGTACATACAATGAGTATAAAATTTTTACCAACAGTGATAAATTCTTTGCACGTCTAGATTTTAATCTAGATAAAAAGAATACGTTGATGATCCGTGCCATTTATACAAATGGTTGGGGTAATAATCTGGAGAGAACAACATCAAACTTTCAGTTTTCTTCTACTGATTTTACTCAGTATACCAAGAATTTAAACCTGGTGGCTGAATTAAAAACAAAACTCTCTAATGATGTAAGTAATCAATTAAATGTTAGTTATATCAATGTACATGAATACAGAGATTTTCCTACTCCTTTAAATTCAACCGGACAGCCATTAGGTGTTAGTGCAGCTCCATTTATTGATATTGGAAGTGGTGCGATCTGGGGTGGTACATGGAGAGAAGCTTCTGTTTACAATATGAAGCAAACGACTTTTGAATTAAGCGATAATGTAACGATCACCAAAGGGATCAATAGAATAACATTCGGTACACACAATGAATTTTATAATATTGGTTATGGCTTTATCAATTCATGGAACGGCAGATGGGAGTATGGTAATTTAGGCAGCTTTTTAGCCGATAAACCTTCCCGTATCCGTTCAGGATTCTCTGTAGATCCTAAATTACCGAATGATAGAAATTCGATCTATAATAATCCGCCCAATCCTTTTTCTGTTGCATTGTTGAGTGCATATGGACAGGATGAACTTACCTTAAGCAAAAAGTTTAAATTAACTCTGGGATTGCGTATTGATTATTCTTTTGTTGGAAATCAGCCTGCAACAGATTCTGCATTGGCAACAACGAATACACCGCCATATGTGTCTTCACCTAATCCGGCAACCTATTCAAATACCCCATTCGCTCAATTGAACAACCAGTGGTTGGGAAAAGCGAATCTATCTCCAAGAGTTGGATTTAACTGGGACGTAAACGGAGATCAATCAGTTGTATTAAGAGGTGGATCAGGAATATTTGTTGGACGTATGCCATTTGCATGGTTGGGTTATGCTTATACATTAAGTGGAAGTACCTTAGGAAATATTGACTGGAAACCTGCTTCAGGAACAGTTGTTCCTTTGGTAATGGATCCAACTAATTTGCCAACTGCTATTACCAGTGGTAAAGGAAGAGAAGTTGATATCATCGACAATAATTTCAAATTGCCAACTATTCTGCGTAGCAATATTGCAGCCGACTTTAAATTCGGAAAGGGATATAAAGTAACATTGGATGCGATGTACACCAAAACATTGTATGATGTAAAGTTCCAGCAGATCAATGTTAAGGATCAAACAGAATACTTTACTGCAGGTTATGCTGCAGGTGCCGCTTCAAGTTCTGCAGGTGCTCCTTCTTTAACTCCGGTATATGTTGGCGGTAACCAAAATGGATATAATGGATCCAATGCAACGAACCATTATACCAACGTATTCTTATTGACCAATACAACAGAAGGCTTCCGTTATAATTTAACTGCTCAGATCAGTAAGGCTACTAATGGCTTAAGATTAGGTATGCATAATGCAAGTTTAAACTGGAGTCTGGCATATACTTACGGACAGAGTAAAGACATTAGTAATGGTATCAGAAACTCATTCCAATCTAACTTTGAATTAAATCCTTCCATTACACCAAACAGTCCGCAGTTAGCGTATTCTAATTTCGATCTGCGTCATCGCATCATAGCAACAACAAGTTTTGCAGTTAACTGGAATCAGGCGAATGCAACCTCATTGAGTTTGTTTTACAGCGGCCAGTCAGGAAGCCCATATAGTGTTACTTATGCATTTTCAGGAAGTCTTCAATATTTGCAATCAGGAAATACTCCATTCGGTAATAAATCGAATGCAGCATTACCTTATATTCCAAACAATGCCAGTGATATTAATATCGCTGATGTGAAAGATGCAGGAGGTAATGTTACTTATTCTGCAGCTCAGCAGAGACTAGACCTGGATGCATTTATCAGTAATGACCCATATTTAAAAACCAGAAGAGGACAATATGCTGAAAGAAATGGTTTGCATACACCATGGAATCATGAATTGGATATGAAAATCATGCATGAGTTCAAGTTAAGTAAATCCAATAAATCACAAGCATTGCAATTGAGCCTGGATATATTTAACGTATTGAATTTATTGAGTAACAGCATGGGTCATATCACTTTCGTTACCAATGTTAATAATTACACCGTTAATATGCTGGCATTTGTTCCGGATGCGAACGGGAAAGCAATTGGTAAACCAAGTTCAGGATATACACCTACTTATAATTTCATTAAGCCAACCGGTCTGGATGGCCATTATTATACGGTTGATCCTATCAACTCACGTTGGCAGGGACAATTCGGTATCAAGTATATTTTCTAATATCGTTTAGGGGAATCAAGAAAAAAAGGCCTGCAATTATTGCTGGCCTTTTTTTTAACAATAGCTTATTAAACTTTTCAGCTTTATTAAGCTCATATTTATCTGTTGCCATGCTTTTGGCAAACTGTTTGTATAAATTAGATAAAACAACCCCCAATGAAATTAATTCAATTAGCAATTATTACTATTTCAGTTTCATTATTCAGCATGTCATGCAGCAGTTCTAAAACATATTTCACACCGCAGGTAAGAGCGAAGATCGAAAATGCAGGTGTTGATCTGAAGAAGATCCAGTACTATATTGATGAAAATATTGAACTGAAAAGAGAGATCACAAAAGAAGAGGGAAAGGTTTCAAAAGGGAAGGTAAGGATCGAAAATCAAAAATATATCGATATCATCACGCTTGAAAAGCATACACCGGGCATTTGCTCTCAAGCTTTTCCTGATAAACTCCTGATATCTTTTGAAAAGGGAGATAACAAATTTCTCACTTTCGGTAAAACACACAATGCATCTGCCACTGATCCTTATAAGATACTGGCGTTTGAATGGTATAATAACGGCGAAGGAAGAGTCAATTATGAGGGGAAATCCTATCATATCACAAGTGGTACACAAAGCAGTGTCATGATCAAAACTAAATTTGTAAGAAAGGCAGATAAAATAACGGCGCGTGGAGTAAATGGCTTAAAAGTAAGCAGCAAATAATCACCAGTTATTCATTTGCTCGGAAACAATTCTTTCGGGATCCTTGGGTTGATGTTGCTTCCAGTCGGGATCATATTTTACAAACCAGCTTAACCAGAGTGTTCTGGATAAGCGCATGATCAATGGCTGACAGATCAGTAATAATGTGATGCTGGTACCCATCCAGTAAAATATCCTGTTATCATCAATTGAAAAAGACATGCCGATCAAAACCCACCAGGCAACAAAGGTTGTTACCAGGAATGCGATGGATAAACCATAACTCACATAACCAGTGCCATAATAAAAGCCTACTTCGATCTCTGTACGCTGTCCGCATACGGGGCAATGTTCATGCATCTTCGTATAATTATTGAAATCGTATGCCTTCTTGGTAGCATAAATATTGCCTAACCTGCATCTGGGGCATTTATTGGTGAGCATACTAATCAAATAGTTAGGTTTTGTATGATGTTCTTTACTCATGTTAATTGTAAGATAATTATTGATTGTAATAAATCCTATTTAATAAATAATCAATCAAAGTTATGAGCTGCTAGCTGTGAGCTATGAGACTTTAAGAACTGCTCATAGCTCATGGCTTTGCTTCTGCTATGATTTTCTCCATTTGCATACTTCTCGATCCCTTGATGAGAAAGCTTGTTTTTTCAAAATGCTGTTGCTGTAACCATTCTCTTGCATCGGTTGACCGGTCAAAGTAAAGAAATGAATGATCGACCTTTTTAAAATCACCGCCCACCAATACTACTTTTTTCCATTGGTATTGCTGAATCAATTTGATCAGTGCTTCATGCTCCTGAAGACTGTCTTCCCCTAATTCCATCATGCCTCCCAGAAGTAATACTTTATCAGTAGCATTCAGCTTTGCAAAATTCTCAATGGCCAGTTTCATACTCGAAGGATTGGCATTGTATGCATCCAGAATGATCTTATTGCTCCCTCTTTCTATCATTTGTGAACGACTGTTGGAAGGGGTATAATTTTCGATTGATGCTTTTATCTTTTCTTCGGGGACATTAAAATATTTTCCGATTGCAACGGCACATAAAACATTGGGCAAATTATAATCACCCACTAATTTGCTTTGAAGTGAAGGAATATTAATTCCCTTAGTAAGCGATACTTCCAAAAAGGGATCGCTTTGTTTCACAGTTCCTGTCAGTGTTGCATCTTTGGTCCCATAAGTATAAATATGTTGAATGCCATTGGCCATGGATTGCAGATACTCAAAATCCTTGTATATAAATGCAGTGCCGTCATTTGCACGTAAGAAATCAAACAATTCCCCTTTGCCTTTTCTCACCCCTTCCTCACTACCAAAACCTTCCAGATGTGCTTTGCCGCAATTGGTGATGATACCATGTGTTGGCATTGTATAGTCACAATAGCTTGCAATTTCTTTCAGGTGATTGGCACCCATTTCGATCACCGCGAAGTCTGCGTCTTGTTTTACAGATAATATAGTAAGCGGCACACCGATATGATTATTGAGATTGCCCTGTGTGGTGTATGTTTTATAATTTGATGACAGTACCGCATTCACCAATTCCTTGGTGGTTGTTTTACCATTGCTTCCGGTGATGGCAATAAAAGGGCAATTCAATTGCTGACGATGTTGTTTTGCCAGTTGTTGTAGCGTAACTAATGCATCATCTACAAGGATCAATCGCTCATCTGTTGAATCAATGGTTTCATCAATTACAGCATAAGCCGCACCCTGTTCCAGGGCTTGTAATGCAAATTGGTTGGCATTGAAATTGGGCCCTTTCAGTGCAAAGAAAATATCTCCCTTTTGCAATTTGCGTGTGTCTGTTTGAACACAAGGGTGTTGCTGAAAAATTTGATACAATTGTTCGATGGTCACGGATCAATAATTTGTTTCAAAATTATGCCCCTGTTGGTGTTTTCACCAACAGGATAAGAAATAAAGAATGTGTTTCAAAATTATAGGTCTTTACTTTAATTTGATGAAAGTTTTTCATTGTACTGCTTTTTGTGTTTACGCTAGCCATAATTTGCTTGAATGTATAATGTTGCCCCTGCGGGGCTGTTTTATTTATTCTTTTTTGCTTGTTCTAAAAAGGTAACCGAATGAGGTTACGTAAAAAAAAGACCCCCGAAAACGATAACAGCCCGTTTTCGGGTTGGTTCCCTGATTAGGCATTAGTACTACTGTGGCTTCAACGATAGGGCAATGATGCATAAAAGAATACTTATCTCATTTTCAAAATGATTATTAGTAAATAAAAAAAGCATGCCAAAGAAATGAGGCGTGGGTGAAACTTAGCGGGTATTAAAATCCCCCCTTCAGGGGGCTAGGGGGTACAAAAGAAAACCATCCACTTTCAATGGATGGTCTCTTGTTCTGAAACGATCAGAACATGCTGTAACCTTTACCTTATTTTTTAGCTCTTCTTGCAGGGAAGAAGTTACCAGTTTTAGATTTTTTGGAAGTTCCTTCAGAAGCACCGTAATGCGTCATGGCGCAACGGAAACCGATGGTACTGCTGCTTTGATCTTCTTCTAAGAAACGACGTGAACCCGGTGTTAACCAATAAGGCCTGTCGTTCCAACTACCACCTTTTACCACTCTTGATTTATCGGAGATCAATGTTGTTAAACCATAACCGTAAGAGATATTGCTGGAAGAATCGCCATCTAGGAAATTGACAGCATAGGAGTGCTGATAGTTTCTTCTTCCTTTCAATGCAGAATCAGATTCAGGGATCATGATGATACGACCTAAACTATCGCGTCGGCTTCCTTCTTCCTTACTCATATCCACCTGTTGGAATTTATTACCGCGGAATGGATTAAAATCATCTGCTTCCAGACTGGTTAAAGGTCTGAATACATCAGCAACCCACTCGCTCACATTACCGCTCATATTATATAGACCAAATCCGTTAGGCGCAAAGGAAGTTACTTCGGCAGGGATGGCTGCATTATCGTTTAAACCGCCCGCAACACCCATATTATCACCGGTACCGCGTTTGAAATTGGCTAAGAAAGCACCCTGAAAAGCACCATGACGGGTAGAACGAAGATTATCAAAACCGTCATTACCCCATGCATAGATCTGTTTGTTGGCCAATACTTCTTCACCTCTTTGTTTGGCATTGGGTTTTCTCTGTAGGTTTTCTATGATAAAACCATAAGCTGCATATTCCCATTCTGCTTCTGTGGGTAAACGATAATCACCAAACAGGATTCCGTCATCGAACCTTACAGTCGTTCTGGGTCTGCCTTGTGCATCTCTTAATGGATTTGCCTTATTAGTAGCTAGTTTACCAGGCTGAACCTGATATTCGCCCATCAAATAAGATTTGGTATTAAAGTTTTCCTGACCACCGCCGTTCAATTCTGTTTTGATATTGTTTTTGTTGATGTATTGTCTGTTGATCAATTCCAATTCATTCACACGGTCTGTTCTCCAAATACAATAATCGCTGGCCTGTTTCCAGGTAACACCTACTACGGGATAATAATTATAGGAAGGATGGCGGAAATAATATTCCACATAAGGTTCGTTATATGCCAGTTCGCTTCTCCATACCAGGGTATCCGGTTTAGCGCCATTTAATACTTTTTCGTATTGCGGATCGCTGAATACATTATTCAACCAGTACAGATACTCACGATACGCTACATTGGATACTTCGGTCCTGTCGATAAAAAAGGAGTTGACCGTAACACGTTTAGGGATATTATTCCAATCGGCCA
>Ga0364880_10437_pt1 | contig 15865 bp, 17 predicted proteins | sample ExccelJu500001D3_5_FD_206927 | JGI IMG/M metagenome (GOLD analysis project Ga0364880, IMG submission 206927) | Enriched cells from Trout Bog Lake Hypolimnion, Wisconsin, USA - BchlTB.July30.5000.01.D3 | ecosystem: Environmental > Aquatic > Freshwater > Lake > Hypolimnion/Profundal zone | place... | reverse complement strand
CGCTTCGCAAAAATGCTTATCTGGTGATGACAGAAGTATTAAGCTCAGATGGAAACCCACATCCATCCAATGGACGTGCTTTGATTGAAGATGATGACAATGATTTCTGGTTCGGATTTGAACAGGAATATTTCCTTTGGAATCCGGCTACTAATAAACCTCTTGGATTTCCTGATGGCGGATTTCCTGCTCCTCAGGGACCCTATTATTGTTCTGTAGGTGCGAATAACGCTTTTGGACGCGATATCGTTGAAGAACACCTGGATGCAATTATTGAAGCCGGATTAAATGTAGAAGGTATCAATGCTGAAGTAGCAGCAGGACAATGGGAATTCCAGATTTTTGCAAAAGGTGCAAAAGAAGCTGGTGATCAAATGTGGGTTGCCCGTTATTTACTGGAAAGAATTGGTGAAAAATACGGAGTTGCCATCAACTGGCATTGCAAACCTTTAGGTGCACTTGACTGGAATGGTAGTGGTATGCACGCCAATTTCTCTAATGGTACTTTAAGAACCTGTGGCAGTAAAGACACATTTGATAAAATTTGTGAAGCATTCCGCCCGGTTGTTAAAGAACATATTGAAGTATACGGAGCTGACAATCATTTACGTTTAACCGGAAAACATGAAACAGCTTCTATTCATGATTTCTCTTATGGAGTATCTGACCGTGGTGCTTCTATCCGTATCCCTGTAATGGTTCCTGCCAAAGGCTGGAATGGTTACCTGGAAGATCGTCGCCCCAATTCAGCTGCTGATCCTTACAAAGTAGCTGCACGTATTATCAAAACAGTGAAATCTGTTAAAGCTTAATACTAATCTGTACGAATATTTAACCCTCCGGTTGCTTTAGTAGCCGGAGGTTTTTTTTTAACTGTAAATTTTGATTTGGAATTGGACCACCACTCTAAATTTGCACTCCTTTCATCACCAAAATAAAGAAACATGTCACTTCGTGTAACTGCAATTCAGGAACTTACTTCAGAAAAAAACAATATTGATGTGGCCGGTTCCCCAAAAATCTCTGCAATATTCGGAGAGAATGTTTTTACCATTCAGAAAGCAAGGCATTTCCTGAGTGAAGAAGCTTATAAAAGTTTAGCTTCCAGTATTAAAGGAGGTAAAAAAATTGACCGTACACTTGCCAGTCATATTGCAAATGGTATCCGCTCATGGGCAGAAAGCAAGGGTGTAACCCATTTTACACACTGGTTTCAACCATTAACGGGCAGTACTGCAGAAAAACATGACAGCTTCTTTACCATAAAAGGCGATGGTACTTCCATTGAAGAATTTGACGGTGCTGCACTGATACAACAGGAGCCTGATGCTTCCTCTTTTCCCAGCGGCGGACTAAGAGCTACTTTCGAAGCCAGGGGCTATACGGCATGGGACCCCTCTTCTCCTCCATTTATTATTGAAATTGGTCAGGGTAAAACACTTTGTATCCCTACCATCTTTGTTTCCTATACCGGCGAATCACTCGATTATAAAGCTCCGCTGCTGAAAGCACTGGAAGCCCTGAATAAATCTGCTGTGGAAGTATGCCACTATTTTGACAAAAATGTAACTAAAGTTGCTGCTACCCTGGGATGGGAACAGGAATATTTTGTAATAGATGAAGGATTGGCCAATGCAAGGCCCGACCTGATCCAGTGCGGACGCACTTTATTTGGTGCTGCGCCTGCAAAAGGACAGCAGCTGGACGATCATTATTTCGGATCCATTCCGGAAAGGGTTTATTCCTTTATGCGTGATTATGAAGGGGAATGTTATAAACTGGGTATACCCCTGCGTACCCGCCACAATGAAGTAGCTCCTGCCCAATTTGAAGCAGCGCCTATTTTTGAGGAAGTAAGTGTGGCAGTAGACCATAACTGCCTGCTGATGGATGTGATGGACCGTGTGGCACGCCGCCATAATTTAAAAGTGCTCTTACACGAAAAACCATTTGCCGGTATCAACGGCAGTGGTAAACACAATAACTGGAGTATGGCTACGGATACCGGAGTTAATTTATTATCTCCCGGTAAAACACCAAAGACCAATTTAATGTTCCTGACTTTTTTTGTGAATACCATTAAAGCAGTACATGATTATGCAGACCTGCTCCGGGCCTCTATTGCCTCTGCAGGTAATGACTACCGGCTGGGTGCCAATGAAGCCCCTCCTGCTATCATTTCTGTGTTTGTGGGCCAGTACCTATCCAGTGTGCTGAATGAAATTGAATCCAGGGTGAGCGATAAGTTTGATGAACAGGATGAAGCTATTTTAAAACTGGATATCCACCGTTCCATACCTGAATTATTACTGGATAATACAGACCGGAACCGTACTTCTCCCTTTGCTTTTACCGGCAATAAATTCGAATTCAGGGCTGTGGGATCTTCTGCCAACTGTGCCAATGCAATGACTTCCCTGAACTCAATTATGGCAGAAACCTTAAAACAGTTTAAACTGGATGTAGACGGACTGATTGAAAAAGGGGAGAAAAAGGAAATTGCTATCATGCATATTATACAGAAGTATATTGTAGAAAGTAAGTCTGTATTGTTTGAAGGGGATGGTTACAGTGATGACTGGGAAAAAGAAGCAGAAAAAAGAAAACTGCCTAATGTAAGAACCACTCCGCAGGCGCTGGATGCCATGGTGACCAATAAAGCTAAAAAATTATTTGAAAGCAACGGGGTTTATACGCATCCTGAACTGGAAGCCCGGCACGAAATAGAACTGGAAAAATATATTAAAAAGGTACAGATAGAAGCCAGGATTATGGGAGATCTGGCTTTAAACCATATACTTCCACCTGCTATTAAATACCAGAATGAACTTTTACTTAATATTAATGGATTAAAAGCGGCCGGTTTAAAGGAAAGTGCTTACAAAAGCCAGTTGTCTATTCTAACCATACTGAGCGACCATATTCAGGTGATATACGAAAAGGTGAATGCCTTGGTAGAGGCCAGAAAAGTGGCCAATACCATCGAAGATACACGCACAAAAGCCATTGCTTATAATACCACAGTTAAAGATGCTTATTTTGATGAGATCAGGTACCATGTAGATAAACTGGAGCATTTGGTGGATGATGAATTCTGGACCCTGCCCAAATACAGAGAAATGCTTTTATTAAGATAATTGTAGAGGAAACGATTTTTTACTAAAACCCGCAGGCTTTCCCGGCGGGTTTTCTGTTTTCCTGCCCTTAAAAAAATAAGTTCCACCGAAAATAAACCAGACTCAACTTTAATTGGTCTTACCTTAGAATTACTAAATTTAAAACAATAAATATGAAAAAATTAGTTGCGCTCTTATCATTTGTACTGGCCTGTTCCTTTAATACTTTACTGGCCCAGCCTCCTGCCGGCGGACAGCAAATGGATCCTGCAGCCCGGTTAGCTGCCCAAAAAGAAAGGTATAAATCACTGGGTTTGAATGATGTTCAGGTAGATTCAGTAATAGCAATTCAGAGTGACATGAGAACTAAATACATGACCAATTTCAGAGACATGACTCCTGAAGACAGGATGGCAGCAATGAAAGTGGCTTCAGTTGAAAGAAATAAAAGGCTGGAAGCAGCACTACCTGCCGACCTGGCCAAAAAAGTGGAAGATGCCATTACCCAGCAACAGCAACGTATGATGGGCGGCGGCGGAGCACCCAGGCAATAAATAAATTCAGTTATAAAAAAACCCATCAGCTACTGATGGGTTTTTTATTTATTTCATTTTAAATGTTTCGAGGAATTTGGTGGTGAAGTTTCCGCTTTTGAAATCTTCATCCTGCATCAGCTGTAAATGAAAAGGAATGGTTGTTTTAACCCCTTCAATCACATATTCCCTCAGAGCGCGGTACATAGTACGAATGGCTTCTTCCCTGGTTTGGGCTACTGCAATTAATTTACCAATCATACTATCGTAATACGGAGGTATCACATAGCCGGTATATACATGGCTGTCCACCCGCACCCCATGTCCACCTGGTATATGAAGGGTAGTAATTTTACCCGGAGAAGGCCTGAAATCATTATAAGGATCTTCTGCATTAATACGGCATTCAATGGCATGTCTTTGCGGTAAATAATTTTTACCGGACACTTTTTCTCCCAAGGCAATTTTAATTTGTTCTTTTACCAGATCGAAATTTACCACTTCTTCGGTAACACAATGTTCTACCTGAATACGGGTATTCATTTCCATAAAGTAGAAATTGCGGTTCTTATCTACCAGGAATTCAATCGTTCCCACACTTTCATAATTGATAGCCTGCGCAGCTTTTACAGCAGCAGCTCCCATTCTTTCTCTAAGCTCTTCTGTCATAAAAGGAGAGGGTGATTCTTCCACCAGTTTCTGATGGCGGCGCTGAATAGAACAATCCCTTTCACTTAAATGACTGATATTTCCGTACTGGTCACCTGCTATCTGTATTTCTATATGGCGTGGTTCTTCCACAAATTTCTCCATATAAATACCATCATTCTTAAAAGAGGCTGCAGCTTCGGTTTTAGCATTGTTGTAGGCTTTTTCCATTTCCTCTTCATTCCATACCACACGCATTCCTTTTCCACCACCACCGGCAGTAGCTTTCAGAATTACAGGATAACCCACTAAATTCTTTGCCAGTTCTTTTGCCTCTTCAAGGCTTTCCAGTAAACCATCACTACCCGGCACAACCGGTACACCGGCTTTAATCATGGTTTCTTTAGCAGTAATCTTATCCCCCATTGCATTGATCATTTCGGGTGTTGGCCCGATGAACTTAATACCATGGTCGCCACAGATCTGAGAAAACTTAGCATTTTCTGCTAAAAATCCATACCCGGGATGTACAGCATCTGCATTGGTAATTTCACAGGCTGCCATAATATGTGGAATATTGAGATAAGAATCTGTACTGGAAGGTTTGCCAATACAAACTGCCTCGTTGGCAAAACGAACATGCAAACTATCTTTATCTGCTGTTGAATAAACAGCTACAGTCTTAATTCCCATTTCTCTGCAGGTACGAATAACCCTTAAAGCAATTTCGCCTCTGTTTGCTATTAAAACTTTTTTAAACATTGATCAGTTTTGAATATTAGGAAATGCACTAAGGCAAATAAATGTATTTGCGCATAAGTATGCCCTTACTGTGTATTAAATTATTTAAATCGGTTCTACCAGGAATAAAGGCTGGTCAAATTCAACCGGACTGCTGTCTTCCACCAGAATTTTTACAATTCTGCCTTTGATTTCAGCTTCAATTTCATTAAAAAGTTTCATGGCTTCAATGATACATACCACTTTTCCGGGATGAATTTCAGTACCTACATCTGCTAATAATGGTTTATCAGGAGAAGGACGGCGATAAAAAGTTCCGATCATGGGGCTTTTTATGGTAACTAAATTTTCTGTGTTTTCAACTTTAGGAGCGGGTGCTGCTGCAGCTGCAGGAGCAGGGGCCGGAGTTGCAACAGGAGCAGGTGGTACATTATATACATGGTGTGGCTGGGCCGCAACAGTAACTACCGGTTCTTCTTTTTGCTTGATGGTAACCTTACCATCTTTATCTTCTATACTAATTTCTCCTATGTTGCTTTTGTTGATAATCTTAATTAACTCGTGAATTTGTTTTAAGTCCATAAAAGGCAAGATTTTGGGGTAAAAACAGTGGTTTTGATTAAAAAGCGAGGCAAAATAGCCATTTTTTGATTAAAATCAGGGTTTTTTTTATGCACTCACTTTTTCAAACCTATGTTATTTTAAATATTTTTAAAGAAAATCTTTTTGGAACAAAAAGTCCCGCTGTAAATGGCAGGACTATTATAAACATATTATTTGAAACCTGAAAGGGAATTATTCTTTTACTCTTTCCACATAATCACCTGTTTTTGTATTGATGCGGATCAGTTCCCCATCTTCTACAAATAAAGGCACATTTACAGTTGCACCGGTATCTACGGTTGCAGGTTTTAAAGCCCTTGTAGCGGTATCGCCACGAAGTCCGGGTTCGCAATAAGTAACACGAACTACAATTTTTTCAGGTAATTCTGCACCAATCGGCATTTCACTTTCTGTATTGATGAATACAAAAACTTCACCACCATCCTTTAAAAACTGGGGGGCGTCGATCATTTCTTCAGCCAGGGTAATCTGCTCATACGTTTCATTATTCATCAGGTTAAATCCGCTATCATCTTTATACAGGAATTGATACGCTTTCTTTTCCACACGAACCGGAAAAATGTTTTCACCACTGTTCCATGTTTTTTCAATAGAGCGTTTATTATCCACCCCTTTTAGTTTGGCCCAAACCTTAGCTGCGGCACGCGCTGTTTTATTTTCGCCAAAATCTACTACAGTGTATAAACTGCCGTCTAACTTAAGAATCATCCCACGACCAATATCTGCTGTTGTTGCCATATTAAAAATTTAGAGTGGCAAAAGTAGGGATGAGAAATTGATTTGAAGCAGAAATTACCGAAAAATTGTCTTTGTAAGCCTTTACATCCATTCCGGGAACTCAGTTTATCGTTGTTAAAACGGTATTTTTTGCTCAAATGCAGGTGTAATAGCGGATTTCTTCAGATTTATACCCGTCGGTTTATCTCTAGTAGCAGCAGAAATGGCTTTTCCCTGTTCCTAAATGGATGGCATTCAGAATACTAAAATGCCACTTTAGAAGTGCACAACGAAGCTTTTCATTCTAAACTATTGATTATCAATATTAACACTAAAAAACAATCAGATATCTTCCCTATCTGAACTAAACCTGATGAACATAATTGTCAGTGATTTGCAGGTGAAGTGATAGAGATGTCCCAGTCCTATAGGAGTACGACTTCACTACCACTTCACTGGGACTTCACTATGACATCTGACAATCAGGTGACAATCTGATAAGGTTCAGGTATGCCGAAAATTATATCTACCTGGTATTTAGAACAGAACTTCATCTAATTATATGAATACCCCGGTTGGCCGGGCAGCATTACCGGTTTTAACTGTATCTCTTACATACTTGCTCATAAAAGCAGGTAGATTTTCAAGGTTATATCAGGGATGCAGTTTTAGTTTTACACCCGGTATTTTATATGCCGGGTTTTTTATGGCTATTTCTATTTAGCAAAAAATACTGCAACTTTATTTTTTAATTCGAAAACCCTTGTTTGTTTTCGCCTATTTTTGCCCCACTAAAAAAATTACTCGCCATGTCAGTGTTAGTGAATAAAAACTCAAGAATCATTGTTCAGGGTTTTACCGGAACAGAAGGAACTTTCCACGCAACGCAAATGATTGAATACGGAACCAATGTTGTGGGTGGTGTTACCCCTAGTAAAGGTGGTACAAAGCATTTGGACAAACCTGTATTTAATACGGTAAATGATGCTGTAAAGGCAACACAGGCTGATGTGAGTATTATTTTTGTTCCGCCTGCATTTGCTGCAGATGCAATTATGGAAGCTGCAGAAGCAGGCATTGCACTGGTAGTTTGTATTACCGAAGGCATTCCGGTACAGGATATGGTAAAGGTTAAAAACTATTTACAGGGTAAAACCACCCGACTGATCGGGCCAAACTGCCCGGGGGTGATCACCGCAGATGAGGCTAAAGTGGGTATTATGCCCGGATTTATATTTAAAAAAGGAAAAATTGGTATTGTTTCCAAATCAGGTACCCTTACTTACGAAGCAGCAGACCAGGCTGTTAAAGCTGGTTTGGGTATTTCTACAGCTATAGGTATTGGCGGTGACCCGATTATTGGTACCACTACTAAAGAAGCAGTGGAATTATTTATGAATGATCCGGAAACTGAAGGAATTATCATGATTGGTGAAATTGGCGGTAGTATGGAAGCAGATGCAGCCAGATGGATTAAAGAAAATGGTACCAAACCTGTGGTAGGTTTTATTGCTGGTCAAACAGCTCCGGCAGGCAGAAGAATGGGACATGCAGGTGCAATTATTGGTGGTGCAGATGATACTGCAGCTGCTAAAATGAAAATCCTGGCAGAATGCGGGATACATGTAGCAGTTAGTCCGGCAGATATCGGCAAAACAATGGTTGCTGCCCTTAAAAAATAATTGTGTAGTCATATCAACCTCATAAAATACCGAGTTTTCGGTATTTTTTTTTAATATAATTGAATGCATATTGCACCCGGATAAGTTTAACAGTAACTTGTTCATTTCACAGAGGGTAGGCTTGCGGTTTCCACTGCAAGCTTTTTTTATGCCCCGAAGAATTATATTGCAGCTTCAAACAACGCATTTTTAGTTTTTGCCTGTTTGCATTTATTATAAGTTTGAACCACTACATGAAAAATAGTATCCTTACCGCATGCATTTTACTGGTTTGCATGAGTTTTTGCAAAGCACAGCAAAACGATAGCCTGCATATCCTGTGTAAATTTCCTGTACAATTAAAAGCAGGGGCAAAACTGGAATTACCGGTACAGGTCCGTTACAGTATACAAGGTGAAAAAACAGGTACGGTAAGTTTCGAAATCATCAATGAAGCAGATCATCAATCGGTAGATGGATGGTTTATCAATATATTTCCCTTTCAGTATTTTACCACTATTGCCAAAGAAAGTTATCATACTAAATTCCCTTTTACCGTGCCTTCCAATTTCAGCGGAAAAATAAAACTGATCCTGAGAGCAGCATGCAATCAAAACAAAGATTCTGTGGCAAGGGTCATTACCATAATTGCCAATAAAAAAGATCATGAATAAGGAGCAGGCAGACTATATCGTATTAGGTCAGGGTATCAGCGGCAGTTTTTTAAGTTACTACTTAATAAAAGCCGGTAAAAAAGTATTGGTCATAGATGAATCCAAGCCATTTACAGCCTCTAAAATAGCCAGTGGGGTGATAAACCCTGTTACCGGCAGAAGAGTGGTACAAACCTGGTTAATTGATGAAATTATGCCTTTTGCAGTGGCTGCTTACCAGGAACTGGGCAACCTTACCGGTGCTTCCTTAATACAGCAATGCAATGTGCTGAGTTTTCATGGCAATGTACAGATGCGACAGGCCTGGGAAGACCGGAATGAGGAGGATAATATCTATTTAAAAAAGCCGGATAATGTGGATGAACTATCTCAATATTTCAACTTTTATTATGGTGTGGGCGAAACCAATCCCTGTTACCTGGCAGATATGCCGGGACTGATCAGTGGATGGCGCAGGATACTTACAGAAACAAACTGCTTACTGGAAGAAAAATTTGAATGGGAACATTGTATTGTACAAGATGGGAAAGTCTGCTATAAAAACTGGGAAGCAGCTAAAATAATCTGTTGTGATGGGGTGAGCGGAACAGAGAATCCCTATTTTCAATTACTGCCCTATGCAAAGAATAAAGGCGAGGCACTGATTGCTGCAATTGATGGATTGCCCCGTACCCATATTTATAAGCAAAATATTACGGTTACCCCCTGGAAAGAAAACCTGTTCTGGGTGGGCTCTCAATATGAATGGAATTATGCAGATGCACTCCCATCTGCCGGTTTCCGTATTAAAACAGAACTGTTATTAAGGCAATGGCTGAAACTGCCCTTTAAAATTACAGATCATTATGCAGCAGAACGCCCGGCAAATATAGAAAGGCGGCCATTTGCAGGCCTACACCCCCTGCATCCGGAAATAGGTATACTCAATGGAATGGGTACCAAAGGCTGTTCACTGGCGCCCTATTTTGCACACCAGTTGACAGAAATGCTGCTGCACCAAACAGCACTGAATCCATTGGCTGATGTAACCCGTTTTTCCAAAATATTAAGCAGGTAATTTTAGTCGCCCGGTTTCATGATATTCTATTATTTTTAACCATAAAATAATAGTCAATGAGCAATAACCAACCGGAACCCAGCTATAGTATCCCATTAAGCTACCGCAAAATGGAAAACCTGCATATCGTTTTCTGGTTATTAAAAGATATCAGCTGGTGTATGATCTGGAAACCATTGGGTATTGCCATGATTTTCCCCACCCTGATTATTTCCATTGTTATTGCCTGGCGAACCCGGGAATTTATGTCGGAGTTATGCCACAATGCAGCTATTACCGTATGGATCTTAGCCAACTCATTCTGGATGCTGAGTGAATTTTTTAAAATAGATGCCAATATTATTTATGGCCCCATTACCTACAAACATGTTGCCATTATACCATTTACCACCGGTATCCTGCTCCTGGCCTATTATTACCTGTACTGGAAACCCACCCATAAGCACGAATTTGAAACCATGTAGCAAATAATTGCACTTATCCATTTATTTTACCGTTTAACAGTATCAATTTACCGTTCTTCCCGCAGCAAGTCCCGCTGCTCCCTAATACCCTTTGAACCAGGTTAAAGATGATAATATCTTTACATCTCCAAAGTAAACGGAGTATCACTCCAACTATTATGAACAAACATCTTCTTGCTTTATTAAGCAATTGCCGCCTGAGGGAAAATCCACCTGCCACCCTTTGTTCTGAATAAATACAACCGGCAACACACACAATTGCGGCTGCAATTGTATTCCTGAACATATTAAGCTGTAGCATACACGATGAAAACTATTATCGTGATGGTAATTGTTGCAACCATACTTATATGGTGCCTGCAACTGTTATCATCACCCAAAAATATACAGGGCACAGACAAGCACAGAACTGTACCTGCAAGGGAGATGAATTATAATTTACAGGAAGACCTGTTTTATAACCGTTTTTCACTTTTATATACAGGCCCTCCTTAAAAGATAATCATTATTTTTTATTGTGATTTGTAAAAATCAGTACATTCATATTTGTATCATCTATTTTAAACATACATCATATTATTGATCCAATTATTAACGCCTTACATATTTTAAACATTCAATTATGGAATCCAATCAAATCTTAGCACACTACTGGTGGATACTGGTACTGTTGCTGTCAGTTATTTTTTACAAGTTTATACTCCGCATGTTTTTTGGAATGGTCATTGTGCCGGAAAACAGGATCGGTTTAGTAACTAAAAAGTTTGTACTCTTCGGGGCCAATAAATCCTTGCCGGACGGGCGGATTATTGCCACCAAAGGAGAAGCAGGGTATCAGGCCAAAACACTGGCACCGGGTTTATACTGGGGTATGTGGCCCTGGCAGTACGGGGTGGATATGCAACCCTTTGTAGTGATACCCGAAGGCAAAATAGGCCTGGTACTGGCCAATGATGGCGGAGAACTGCCTACCGGTAATATCTTAGGCAGAAAAGTACCCTGTGATAATTTTCAGGATACGGAGCAATTCCTGGCAAACAACGGACAGAAAGGTAGACAGACCGCAGTAATGACAGCGGGTACCTACCGTATCAATAGTTTTGCCTTTACCATTACCATTGCCGACATGACCATTATTAAAGAGAATATGGTGGGCATTATCACTACACTGGACGGTAAACCCATCCGTCCCGGACAGATAGCCGGTGAACAGATTGAAGGGCATAATAACTTTCAGGACTTTGACAATTTCCTGGCCAATAATGGTAACAGGGGCTTACAGCCACAGGTAATGCTGGCGGGTAGTTATTTTATCAATCCATGGGCGGTACAGATTGAAGAAACACCAATGACTGATGTGCCGATTGGTAATGTGGGTGTAGTGATCAGCTATATCGGGGAGGACGGAAAAGACCTTACCGGTGAAACTTTTAAACATGGTAATATTGTAAGCAAAGGATTCAGGGGGGTATGGATGGAACCACTGGGACCGGGTAAATACCCCATTAATAAATATACCATGAAAGTGGAACTGGTACCCACCACCAACCTGGTGTTAAACTGGGCCAATGCCAGAAGTGAAGCCCATAACCTGGATAAAAATTTATGTACCATTACCGTTCGTTCTAAAGATGGTTTCCCCTTTAATTTAGACGTGGCACAGATCATCCATATTCCGGCTAATGAAGCACCTAAAGTGATTGCCCGTTTCGGAAGTATGAGTAACCTGGTATCCCAGGTGCTGGAACCTACTATTGGTAATTATTTCCGTAACAGTGCTCAGGACAGTGATGTAATCAGCTTCCTCTCCACCAGAAAAGAAAGGCAGAGCGCTGCGAAAGACCATATTAAAGCGGTGCTGGACGATTATAATGTAAATGCAGTGGATACCCTGATCGGGGATATTGTACCACCGGAAGCATTGATGAAGACCCTGACCGATAGAAAGATTGCGGAAGAAGAGCAGAAGACTTACCAGACCCAGCGGATGGCACAGGAACAAAGGCAGGGTATGGAAAAAGAAACTGCCATTGCAGATATGCAAAAAGAAATTGTAAAAGCGCAGCAAAGTGTGGAAATAGCACAACGTACTGCAGATGCTACTGTAAAAAAAGCAGAAGGTGATGCCACCAGCCTGAAACTGAATGTAAATGCAGAAGCAGAAGCCACCAAGATGCGGGCCAATGCAGAAGCAGAAGCTACCCGCGCCAGGGCAGGTGCACAGGCTGAAGCGACCAAGCTGAATGCCAGTGCAGATGCTGAGAAGATCAGTAAAACCGGCCTGGCAGAAGCAGAGAAAATTATGGCGATTGGTAAATCTACCGCAGAAGCCTATGAACTGCAGGTGAAAGCAATGGGCGGGGATAATTTTACCCGGTATAAGATTACCGAAGAAATTGGAAAGGGTAATATTAAAATTATTCCTGAAATCCTGATAGGTGGTGGTAATGCAGCAGATGGAAGCATCAGTGGCATGATGGGATTGCAATTACTGGAAATGTTGCAGAAAAAGGAACCGGCTGTTGCGGAAAAGAAATAAAGCAGGTTAGTAAAAAATAAGCCTTTTAAAAACGGGAAGCAGGCAGTGGTAAAGCTATATTTACCACTGCAACCTGCACCCTGAAAAAAACAAACAAGATGAAAAAAATACAACTATTGGTAACTGTATTGGTGATCCTTTGTACTGCAGCAGCCTGCGATAACCGGAATGAAGACCTTACCAACCAGGTAAACCATAACGGTTCTGTAGAAACTGCTGTTACCGTGCAGCATATCGACAGCCTGCATGATGTACTGATTACAAAGCACCAGGTATGGGTAAATGGTAAAACATTTAAAACCCTGGAATATAAGGATACGATCCCCGCTTTAGGTATTGAAAAAACGAAAGCAGAAAACAGCAATGGCGATACGCAGGAGGTGAAAGTGAAAAAAGATTATGAAATTTTTATTACCGTTAAATAAGTAAAACCATGAAAAAGTCAAAACATGTGGAATTACTGCTGATAACGGCAGCACTGGCCAGTTGTAACAAACCGGAAAAGGACTGGAAAAGTGGCAATAATAATACCTATATACGGAGCGATAGTACAGCTCCCTATTCACCGGTTTATGGAGGCGGAGGAAACCATCTTTGGTTCTATGCTTTCCGGCCCTATGGTAATTATATGAATGGCAGGTACATGCGGGCAGGCTATTATTCAGGAGCTATTCATGAACGGTCCAATATTGGCTATAACGGTTTTAAAAGTTCAGTGGTGAGGGGAGGCTTTGGCAGGGGGGCATTCAGTGTATCTTCCTGATCCGTTTCCTATCATATCCTTAACAATTGGTGGCATATATATTGATACTAAAAAAATATGAAAAGATCAAAACAAGTGAAACTGGTTCTGATCACAGCAGCCCTTGCTTCCTGCAACAGAAATATGAGCCCGGCCGGTGAGGACCCATCCTATACCAGTGATCCGGTATATTATGATAAAGCCATGAAACAACCGCTGGCTGATACAGCTTATGATAGTACGCATTACCTGAACCAACAGGCATCAGGTAGCCCTTTATGGTATTATTCCTTTAACCCTAACTGGTATCTGTACTATCCTTATTTTCCTTATGGATACGGTTTATACAGTCAACAGGCTTTAATAATACAGGATAAAAAAAATATTGCCAGAAAAGGTTTTGGATTTGGAGCCACCACCGTTAGTGCTTAAATAATTACTTCAACTAAAATGGATTTGTCTGACATACAACTGCCTGCTTATCCACTATATACTTTATTACAATGCAAAGAATTAAAACCGCTCCCCGCCACCATTGGCAGGAAGCTGTGGAAAAAATAGGTTTTGGGTTTCATAGTCTGGATGTGCCCTATTGGGACGAATCTGCCTATTATTCCTTTACCATGAGGGAAATAGATCTGATAGAAAAAGCTACAGCAGAACTCTGGGAAAAATGCCTGATAGCTGTACAGCATGTGATGGACCATCACCTGTACGCACAGTTTCATATACCTGAAAATATTGTACCCCTGATAGTTAAAAGCTGGGAGGAAGACCATCCATCTATTTACGGGCGTTTTGATTTCTGTTTTAAAAACAATACCCTGAAACTGCTGGAATTTAATGCCGATACCCCTTCCAGTTTATATGAGGCAGGGATTGTGCAATGGTACTGGTTACAGGATTTTGATGCCAGTAAAGACCAGTTTAACAGTATTCATGAAAAACTGGTGGCTTACTGGAAAGTATTGAAAGATTATTTGCATCCTGGAACCCTTCATTTCAGTTGCCTGAAAGAAACACTGGAAGATTTAACCAATGCAGAATATATACGGGATTGTGCAATACAGGCAGGACTGGATACCCAGCTGGTGTTTATTGATGATATTGGATGGGAACCTGACCGGCAGATTTTTGTTGACCTGGACAATAAGCCCATACAGAATCTATTTAAGTTGTATCCCTGGGAATGGCTGGCAACAGATGAATTTGGTCCGAATATACTGGCCGACCGCAATCAGGTTAAATGGATAGAACCTGCCTGGAAAATGATCCTCTCCAACAAAGCTATTTTAGCAGTTTTATGGGAACTGTTTCCGGATTGCCCCTATCTCCTGCCTACTTATTTTGAAAAGAAAAATTTACTGAATTATGCAAGAAAACCGCTCTTGTCCAGAGAGGGTGCCAATATAGACCTGGTGATCAACAATACCACTTTATTACAGACCTCCGGTGAATATGGCGAGGAAGGCTATATTTACCAGCAACTGTTTGAGTTACCAGCCTATGAAGGTAACTATCCCGTGATCGGGAGTTGGGTAATCGGGCAGGAACCTGCCGGGATTGGTATCCGTGAATCGGATGGTCTGATCACCAATAATCTCAGCAGGTTTGTGCCGCACCTGATTAATGAATATCCACCGTTTTGAGTGCATTCCGGCCATATAAAACCGGGAAATACATCAATTCAGCTTTACAGGGGTTTATGGTATACCTGCCTTTATAGCGGGGTTCCAGCTCTATTTCGTAGGTATACTTTCCTGTAAGCAGTTTTTCTGCAAACATGACCACTTTATCCTTAAAATATTCTTTATGCAGGTTCCATAGATCCTGATTCCGGTTCACATAAGTACATCCTGCCGGGATAGGAATCTCAATCATCACAAACTCAGCATCTTTCTTCACATTGATTGCTACCTCCATATTGAGTTTTTCTCCGGCCGCAATAGTTTGCTGTAAACTATTATTCTTTTTAAAATAAGTACTGATACTGAAATGCTCAGTAACAGGGTCAGGCGCTGTATTAAAATGGTTTTGGTATACTGCCAGATAGGTGAATCCTCCTCCCGATTTATGAACGGTCAGATTCCTGATCTTATTACTCATGAAAGCAGCAAAAGGAAAGGTGGTTGCCCTAAAAGCAGTATCTCCGCTTATTGTTAAGACTGCAGGTTTGGTAAATGACTGATTGGATAAGAGGATCTCTGGAAGTATGGCAGATACAATGGTGGCAGATTCCAGGGTGTTTCTCCAGAAACCAGTTTGCCGCATTTCCAGAAAATACTGAATAATGCCAGTGGAAAGGGACTGGTATTCCTTTTCATTTTTTACCACTTTATAAGCCAATAC
>Ga0364880_10433_pt1 | contig 15941 bp, 18 predicted proteins | sample ExccelJu500001D3_5_FD_206927 | JGI IMG/M metagenome (GOLD analysis project Ga0364880, IMG submission 206927) | Enriched cells from Trout Bog Lake Hypolimnion, Wisconsin, USA - BchlTB.July30.5000.01.D3 | ecosystem: Environmental > Aquatic > Freshwater > Lake > Hypolimnion/Profundal zone | place... | reverse complement strand
TGCCGGGGTTTGGAATACATGTGAATTGCCGGAATCGCACCGCATAAAGAGTTGACTCAAAATAATTTGACTATTTACTGTCTCTTATCGGGCACGATATCACTTTTCGATTTGCTGCGTAGAGATTGTCGCAGAAGTGCGTAGCGCCTTGATCAACTTTCATCTTGCGTTTCTGAGAATGCGATCGACATATCCGTTGTACAAACCGAAATTCGCAGTCCCGCTGTTGTAGATCGACAGCGCGTGAAGCAGTGTATTGGGGTCGTTCGGTGCCGCCAGCTTTTGGGCGGCATAGGCTTCGGCAAGAAGGTTGGCGCCAACGACAATATTGGTGCAAGGGTCGAAAAGCCGTTCTGGATCGAGGTGAAATCGAGCGGCATTGTCGGTGCTGACCTGGAGTAGCCCGACAGAGACGGAGATACGATGCTGGAGAAGCCAGTGCATCCAGATGACAGCTTCGAGTTTGGAATTGGGTTGTCTCTGAAGTTCGATTGCCTGGTTGGTGAGTCCAAGTCTACTGGCGATTTTCTGTGGGCTGTTGACGCTGATCGCGTAGGGATAGAAGTCGGATTCGGTAGTTGCGACGGCAAGCATGGTATTGAGTGCGGAGTATGGAGCGCAGCTCTTGAATAGAACGATCATCTGATCTTGTGAATAACGAGCGTTTGATTCCAGAGACGTGACCGTGGGGCCTTGAGCAACAGCCGAGGCCACGGCCCCACTGAGAAGAATTGCGAGGATGGATAGAAGCCGTTTCATCTGTTGGTTGCGCTTACCACGGGAATCCAGAAGAGACTGGACCATGCTTCGATGGCGGATTGCTGAATCTCGGCGATGTAGGTGCCTTTCGTCCAATAGTCGTTTGCGATCGATATGATCACTTCTGGATTGTGTTCCATGGAGATGAGGATGGGTGCGACGAGGAGCTGCTCGTAGCAGATGATGGGCGCTGCGCGCCTGGGACCGACAGAGAGAATTGACGGGCCGAAATAGTGAATGGGGACGCCGATGTTGTCCCAAGGTCTCCACATGGCGTAAGGGATCGGGATCCTCTGTTGGAATGTTGCAGTGTACTGGCCGCGCAGGAAAAGCTCGTTCTGATATTTACCGCGGTGAGGCAAGTTTTCTTCTGCGCCGAAGAGAATCGACTGATGGTTTTGTTTGAGTTCAGAATAGGTTGATTGCCAGAACCCCTCGGCGGAGGGTGTCCAGTGATTGATGATTCCCTCTGGAAAGACCTGGATGTGGGCATTTGAGTCGAGTGCGGTCTCCTGAACGTAAACGACTTGCTTATAGAGTGCCATTGGCGTTTGCTTGGATAGTTCGGAGCCGCCAAGTTCGGTGTCGTGGCCTTGCCATATCGGGGGAGCGGTGGGTATGCCAGGGTGCGACACGTAGCAAATTGCGGCGAGCATCCCTGCCGATAGAAGCGAAGAGACCCTGTACTTCGACAGGGTTCCAAAAAGAATGATGGTAGCGACCAGTCCCGCCCATCCAAGTCCTGGAAACAGGACACCGGCGACCGTGAGCGGATTGACGACGCCGGTCGGTAGGAGGGCTGTGATACACAGCCCGACAGGCAGAGCCCACTCGGCCTTGATGCCGGGCGTCAGGAGCAACCAGACCCAAGGGAACGTCAGAACAAGCGAGGACATAAGCCAGAGGATCAGAATGGAGAGCGGATGCATTTCCGCGTTGTCGCCGAAGAATTGGGTTGCTCCAGGCATGACCGGCCATATCGAGGCAGCGTAATAACTGCCGAGAACTGTCAGGCGCTGTGTCGGTCCTTTGCTGCTGTTGAAGACCATAGGCAACGCAAGAAGCGCAAGAAGCGTGAAGAGGTGGCCGGACCAAGCAACAGCGCCAATTGTCAGTGCGGCAAAACCGGCCATCAGGGCGGTTTTAGAAGAGCCAGAAGAGTTTTGCATATCGAACCTTTTCATCGAGATTGACTGGGCCGAAGTAGCGGCTATCGAAGCTGAACCGGTTGTAGGAGGAAATTACCCATACCGTTCCAGGAAGGACGGCATAGGTACCGAACGGGACTAGCGGCATTGGCCGTCCAATTCCATCCTTGGGATACTGTTTGGAATTCGGGAGCAGTTTCCCATTCACGGCTACTCCGGCTTCGCTCAGAGTGACGGTATCTCCAGCTCGGGCAGCAATCGGCTTGAGCAACGGGGCATATCCGTCGCCGCATCCGAAGCTCTTTACCCTGTACTCTCTTTTGATTGAGACCTTTTCAGCGATTCCGGTAGGACAGATTAGAAGGTCACTTCCTTTCCCAGCAGGAACGATCAGGTAAAGCCCCGGGGGAAGGGAATTGGAAGCGATGTTGAGCCGGATGCCGGCGAAGCCGAGCACAAGGACGATGCTCGAAGCGACGATGGCCGGTGCGACCGAGAGAATGACAAGACGCTTAACGTTCATTCGAGGTGGCTCCCGCGATTTGTTGGTGTTCGTAGATGTGGAAGTTTCTGTCCATCTCTTCCATGCCTTCGTCGAGCTGGGCGAATATCTCTTGCATCTCGTCTCTGGGCACCGCTTGCAGAGAAATGGTGGGCGCATTTTCGGCTTGCTCTTTCATTGCGTTATCTCCAACGAGGAACACCTGTTGCGTAGTAGGGATCTGCTTATCGGAAGAGATGTTGTGCTGCGGGCCTCCGGAAGCTGACGATGTGGTGGCGGCTGCTGTGGATGGAACAGTGGGAGGAGGATCAAGTTGAGCAGCGGTATGAACTTGAATAGGATCCTGGACCAGACCGCGAGTGGATTTCGAGGTTTCCGAATGGTAGAGCTTGCCTGCCGAGAGGATATTGCCATGGTGTTCGATGGTGAACAGAGTTTGCGGTGGTTTAATCGCCGATCTCTTCTGGAGTACCGGATCCTGGAAATAAAGAAGTTGCTTGCCGAATATCGGCGATTGCCCGGCGATGAAGATGAGCATTGCGCCTGGCGCTACGATGCGCTGGGCTTCGCCCTGGCCTTCCTTGATGGGCCCGGGAAGGCGCATGAGTTCATCGACAGTGATCAGAGGCCGGGAGATGTGGTCTACGTTGGTAGATACGTTTGTTGCCAGCGGGCTTGTGCGCGAACCGCTGTAGCTGACGGCCGCTCTGAGGATCGTGGCCGTCCCCGCCATTTTTGAGAGTGCCTCTGCGGTCTCGATCTTGTTGGGTGCAAACGCGATTCGAATATGGCAGTTGGAGATGATGCTTTCGTGGTTGCCATATGTGTCCTTCATTTGTTCGATGTCCTGCGTAATCAGGTACGCCTTGATGCCGTAACCTGCGATGTAGGCGAATGCGGTTTGGAAGATCGGCATTTTGCCCAATGTTGGGAATTCGTCGATTAGAAGCAAGACCCGGTGGTCCGGGCGGGCCTTGAATGTCTCGCCGGCCTTGAGCGCTTGTTGCAGTTTGGAGTTCCGGACTTCTTCGAGTTCCTCGGTCAATCGGTTCACTGTCATGGTGAAAATAAGTCTGAGCAAGGGTTTGAGGCGCTCGATGTCGCTTGGCGGCACAACAAGATAAAGGCTGACTGGATATTTGAAGTGCTTCAGGTCGTTGATCGTGAAGTCGCTATCTTCGATGCTGCGTTGAACGAGAGGATCGCTGTAGAGAATGAGTGCAGTTTTTGCGGTGGACAATACGCCCGAGAATTCTCTGTCCTCTCTGTTGAGCATTTCCTGCATTTTTTCGAGGACAATGGGATGCACGAGCGATTGTTGGCCGTCGCGGAGATTCCAATAGCTTGTAGAATCGACGTGAGGAGTTCTCATAGCCTGAGAAAAGTATTCGCGCGCAATGTTGAGTTGTTGACGGTCCATTCCTTCGAGGTCGATGGGCATCATCAGGTCGGACATAAGCGGCGTGAGCGAGTTGGAGAGTTCAGTAAGTGTCGCAAAGCGATTCTTGCGTCGCGCGACATAGCAAAGATGCAAGATGAGGCCGGTTACAAGACTGGTTGCCGATTTGATCCAATGTTCGTCTTGGGCGCTTTCCTTGCCGCTTCTGCAAAGCATCTCAGCGATGTTTTGCGCGTCGGATACTTCGCGGAGCGTCCCTATGCGAACTTCGGCAAGCGGGTTGAATCGCGCGCCGTGTTCTTCGACTGGAGCGACGCGAAAGCAGACGTGGCCTGCGGCGATTCGATAGCCAGCGGTCCTGTCCCAGTTTTCGCCTTTAATATCGAAGATGACTGCGCTCTCTTCCCATGCGAGTAGCGTTGGAATAACAAGCCCGACGCCCTTTCCGGACCGGGTCGGAGCAAAGGCGAGGATATGCTCGGGGCCTGCGTGCCTGAGGTATTCGAGCGAATCGGCCGTCTCATCGTGCCAGGCGCCGATGTAGACGCCATGCTTTTGATCGACGAGTCCAGAGTTGCGGATTTCCTTTTCATTGGCCCATCGCGCGCTTCCGTGAAGATCCTCGGTGTCCTCGGTGAGTTGCTTGTTGCGATGAATATTGAGTGCGGCGACGAGAAAGAGCGAAGCCGCAAATCCCACCGCTGCGATCAGTGTTGAGGTCAACAGTGGCTGCCGTACAAGTGGGTCGGCAGAGTTGCCGAATCTGAGTATCCATGGGAACCATTTGTACGGTGGGTATAGCCTCAGGGACGCGATTTGGAACCAGGGCGGTCCGAGCGCCGGCTGGTAATTGAAGTGCGATGCGATGTGCTGGGTCGTGATGATGTTGGTTACGACTAATGCCATGATCCCGAACATGATGGCGGACCAATTGTAAGTTCCGAGGTATCCTGGCGGTTTGGGTTTTTTGTACAGGGCTGAAGATGTGTTCATCGTTTATCGCTCCAGTTGAGTACGAGGCTGGCTAGGCGGTGGAATGGTTCGGGCGTGTGCTTCAGCGCGTTGGAGGCTGTATGCTGCGGCTGCTTTGAGAAGTTTTGCGGTTTCCATCTCCTGGTCTGGAAGCGGGAGGATCGTGTACGTGACCGTCTGGTCGAACTCCGAACATCCGACGGTCATCATGAAAAGTCCGCGGACGCTTTGAGATCGCTCCTCCCCAGGAATCAGCCCTGCCGATAACGCCAAGACAGCTTCCTTGCCAGCCGGATATTCATAGATCGAGTTGAATAGCGTAGTTGCGAGGGTAATGTCGCTGGTTGTGATTGGATCAGGCCCTCCGTTCCTGCTCCGGTGCTCTGGCATCATCGAACGTTCGATGTGGTTAGCCATCTGATGAAAGAGTCCTGCGTGTCCGTGGTAGATTTCGACTTGCATCATGGCGGTTCTCCAGTTGTTGCCCTGGCATGGTGAGCGCGATGGGCGGCTCGCTCTGCTCTTGTATGAAAGGCGGTGGGATGGCTGCCACTTCAGCAGTGGCAGCATCCCAGGTTGGTAAATCATGTGAGCCGATTGGCGATAGCCGGCGTTCAGCGACCAAGTTCTTGTGTGGTATTGGTTCGCGCGGCGCGGCGCTGTTCCTTCTCTTCAGGAGTCCTGCCGGACTGATTGGAGTGATACCAGGCGCACTTGCCAAAGATCGCGGCAAGTTCCTCTCGTTTCCCAGGGAGTGGCTTGACTGCGATGCGTAGGTTTTGGTTGATAACGCCAATCCGCGGCCGTTCGATGTTGATGGCGAATGTGTTGTTGAACTCCTTTGCTCCGGCTGCGCCAGTTTCGACGTCTGCCGCGAGGACGGAGAATTCTTTCAGTGCGGACCTTTTGCAGGTTGCAAACACATCCTTGTCGAAGGACTTGAGCACTCTGGATGCTGCCGAGTGGTGGTAGAAGGCTGTGGCCATGAACTCTTTGGCCACATCGGGATTGAGCAGGGAGAACGAGTCCCTGGGGTATTTGTCGTTAAGACAGTTCATCTTCGACGCCAGCATGGTTTTGGCGAGTTGACGATGGTGTGCGGTGTGTTCCTGACGCGCATCGCAGTATTTGTGCTTGGCTCTCAGAACGGCGTCCTCCCTGGTCTCTCCGTCGCGCACTTCAATTGGTCGCGTCCGCCGGTCGAGGTGCGTCTGGAAGTCCTTGTCACAGGCCGCCTTCTGCTCGGGAGACAAAGCGATGTATCCGCCTTTCTCACGAAGATAGGAGCCAATTTGGGGGGCTTCCGCCTGGTTATCCAAGGCATCAAGTTCTTGTTGAGCGTCGGTTCCCTCTATTGTGGAAGCCGCCACGGGTTCTGGAGAGACGACTTGTTCGGGTTCCTGTTCCTTGGTTTTGGAACTGCGGCGTTCCGACTTCTGGGTTTTATCAGTGGTTTCGAGAGGTGCAACTTGGGTAGCCATACTCTTGGCATCGCTTTCTGTGCGCGACTCTTGCGCACGGTTGAGGTTGAGGTTGTGTTCGATGGTGTGTCGAGCAGGATTGAGAACTGTTTCGTAGGGATGAAGATTGTGGAGAGACACACGAAGGTTTTCGAGAATGTCGGAGAGCTCTGCGGCTCTGTCTTCAGATGGTTGAAGCGTGTATCGTAGCGTTGAATTTGTCGATCGAAGGTCTTGGTTTGATCGTCGAGTTTGCGAGCCTGGCACATGGCCGCGGCGAGAACGGCGAAACCTGTGGCTTCGCGTAAATATTGCTGTACGAGGTGCGGCTTCACTTTCGACGACAGAGAAAGTATGGTCTGTTCTTCGAGGTATGAGGTCTCATTTGAAGTTGCGTAATGTTCTATCGCCCCAACGATCTGAACAAGTTCCAGCGGACAATCGTATTGTGTTGTTGGCAGCACAGGACTCTACCTTTCAAAAGATGCAAATAATATATCACATGTATATTAATGCGGCGCTCCATTACTGAGGTAACGGTGCGGTTATGTGAATGGATTTGTTTATCTTGATCTACCGTGACCGTGCCTATGGCGGGTTCGGCCAGTTTGGAGGCGTGGACGGGGTTGTTGTAGGGGATCGAGGGATATGGACGCGTCCATATATCATAGATAGGAGAATCATGCTGCTCGTGGTTCGCTCGAGTACGTGGAATGCCAGTGTCGAGTCGCCATACGTAAATGAGCTGACCTGAAGATCCAGAATTCCGTCAATTGGCTCAATTCGGGTGTCGCCTGGGGCAAGTTGAGAAAGTCAAAATGCGGAGTGGGTTCCATCCGTATGCACTGCACGCACACGGCGGATTCGATCCGGCGGCTGCCAACCGATTTGCTATAGGCTTGTCGCAGCCGCTGTTAGGTCGCGTTGCGAGCATCACTTCTCCATCGCCGCCTCTGTTGCAGATCGAACCGCCGGATGAGCTCGCCCTCGCGCTGAAGCCCAGTGACGACGGGGCCGCCTGGATTGTTAGGCTCTTCGGTGCATCCGGCGAGGAGCGCAAGGCGATTTTGCACTGGTCGAAGCCGGTACAGCCGCGGCTTTGGCTCAGCGATCTGAGCGAATAGGGAATTGAGCCGGTACATAGAGAGATCACCGTGGCAGGCTGGGACTTGGTAACACTGCGTGCTGAGCGCCTGGAGGGTTGTGGTTAGGGGGCAGGCCATAATAACAAATCTATGTCCGCTTTTCTTTCAGTAAAAAATCACCGAGGGGATCGCAAAGTCTCCCGGAGGGCACACGGATTGAATTGAGCCGGTGCAGGGGACTGGTGGCAAGGCAAATCGAAAAGTTCTCATGGCTTTGCGGTTGCGGACTCCCACATTCCGGTGCCATAGAGCTGAAAGTGTGATCGGCGTCACAGTCCACAGGGTAATCAATACTTCTGAGTGTTGTTTCGACCTAATATTGCTTGACACGAAATCGCCAACATTCTACTGTGACTTTACTTGCCTGTGGAAAAACTGATTGAAACCTCGCGCCACGTAGCGCGAAGTGTGGCCATAGCTTGAATGCGTTTCCCAGGCATCTGAATGAGAGGTTTCTCATTGATTCTCATTCATTTGGGTTGCTGGTTTGCTTGCTATAACCCCAAAATCTGCGCTGAGTAGTAGTCGTATTAATTCAATCTAGCTTCTTGGGGGATCAATGCCTGTCTTCGGTAAGGAATTCGCTTTTTTAACGCATTATGAACGCAATCTGCGTGGCGGTTCACAGCCTATTCTGGCTCAGGCGAGTGACGGGCTACTGTACGTAGTCAAGTTCAACAACAATCTCCAGGGCGCCAATCTTCCTTTCAATGAGAGCATCGGCAGCGAACTGTATCGAGCCTGCGGGCTGTCGTGTCCTTCGTGGAAGCCTTTGCTGGTCACGGAGGCCTTCCTCGACAAGAACCGAGACTGCTGGATGCAAACCCCGGTGGGGCGTCTCCGGCCAAGCTCCGGCCCGTGTTTCGGTTCGCGCTTCCTTGGAGGGGACGGTATACGGCTGCTTGAAATCCTGCCCGGAACCAGCTTCAAGCGGGTCCGTAACCACCAGAGCTTCTGGCTAGCGTGGTTGATTGACATCTGCGCCTGGCATGCTGATAACCGGCAGGCTATTTTCCAGGAAGACGCCAACGGCGGATTGGAGGCGTTCTTTGTCGATCACGGACACCTTTTTGGCGGTCCCGATGGCGAACTTCGGAGGAACTTCCAGGCATCCCGCTATCTTGACCCGCGCATCTACCAAAGTGTATCCTCGCAACAACTTCTGAGTTTTCAGAAGATTGTGCGGTGCCTGGATGTGGATCAACTCTGGCAACAGATTCAAACATTGCCGGAAGATTGGAAGATAGCGTCGGCACTCGACGGTTTCGGGCAGTGTCTTGACAGACTGTCAACCTCTAATCTTTTGCAGAACATCGTCGATACGATGGTTGAAGCACAACGGCAGGCCAACGAGCGTGAAGAGAGTAAGCAGCGAAGCGAACGAAAGCTCTCAGTTTCAGTTCTGTGCCCTGGAATACAGGGCGCCGGGCTGGAGCACCGCTTCGTCGAGAATCGCGCCGGTTATCCTGCTTGTGCTTAGGGATCAGGAAGGCAATCTGAGCTTCCTAGTCCACCCAGAGTTGCGCACAATTGTGCAGAAAAATGACTTGGAATATATCGAGGCGTTACTGCAGGATTTCCTTGAACGCGCCCAATTGCATCCGGAAGCTCTCTTCAAGCAACTCTCCTCGCTTGGCGTTGGTCCATTGGTGGCCCGCGAGGTCGAGTTAAGCTTTGTGGATTACCCGTCTCTTCGGGAAATCTCATCAGGGTTTGTGGAACTCGCGTAATCTACCTGCCTGCCCGTTGCCCATTCATCTTCTCGTCTTCCACTAATGATTCTCTGCCTCATATCTGCCGTGCGAGAGCTGCCTCCGTAGACCGCAATCCAAAGACTTCGCTGAGTCCTAAGCGCATGCAAAAGTGCAAAGCCAAGATCGCTTCCCACTTTTCCATACCCCTGGACGCTTCGGCCAGTTACGCTGCAAGCGAGGGCGATCTATAGCCCAGCGATGAGTGAGGCCTGACGGTGTTGTAGTGGATGCACCAGCAATCGGCCAGCATGCGTAACGGCGCACTCTCGGCGAAGTGGATCAGCGTCTTCGCGTTCTGCTTGTTGCCAGTCTGGATGCCGACATGGTATGGCTGACAGTGACGATCTGATGGCGCTTGGCCGCTAGCGCATGGACGGAGATGAGCTCTACGCTGTAGCGGATCTCGACCGACGGTCAGCGATCGCGAACCCAGACCTCTTTATCAGCAAAGTGCCCGGGCAAGAAATACTAGCTGCCCTTCTAGGAGACGCAAGCATCGCGGGCCACCTTTCTATTCTCGTCATCTATATATGGACGGGGCGGACGTCCACGCACCGGCTGCATCGCCGCATGATCAGCGTCCCAGCGGACCATTACCTCTTCATGCATAGCGCCGTGTACACGTCGGTTGGCGACGTCGGCCAACTTTCTCGCGAAGGCGTCTCAACATCAGGACAATGAAGATACTGTCAGTCTGCGTCGCTCCCAGAAATACCGGCAGTTTGTGGCCGTGCTCAAGAACATTGCGATGAAATACGGCATCCTCGTCGATACTGTCAATGCGACGAATACCACCCGCGCCTGCCCATACTGCAACGCGCTGAACCCGGGCACGGAGAAGTTGCATTTCATTTGAAAAAGATGTGGGAGGCAGGTCAAGCAGGACCTGAACGCCGCAGTCAATCTTTCGCGCTTCGGCAGCGATCCTGTACTGGCAGAGATGGCACTCCATGCCGCTGACGTCTGCACTACGAACCTGCGCGAACTTCAAGCGAGTATTATGCTCTGTATATTCGCGCTTAACATTACTCACTCATAGGAACGAAGATTTTGGAGTTGTACTCTTTTGACAGGCGCGCAGCATTGTGCCCAATAGCCTGGTTTGCGCAGAGCTTACTAGAGCCTGCTGATTATGCAGGAATTGCTATAGTGCAGTAGCAGTGGCTTTACAGTGCATCGAATAGATGCAACAGTTTAATTGCGGAGCAAAGACGCGCTAACTGCATAGCAATGGCTTTACAGTGCATCGAATAGATTCTATTGGCAACTGGTCGGGTCACTTGAGTTTGAGCCGAGTAGCAGGGGCAATGCAGTACATCTTATCGATGCAACATTGGGAGCACTTCGTCAATAAACGCCGCCACAGGCAATGGAACATTCAGAACGAGGGCTACAGTGGTAATGAAGGCTGGCTGAAGTCCACAGTCTGTCAAATGAGCGGGTTGATGCGCACGTTGCGGAGATGAACGATGGCCGTACGCTCCTGGCCCACAAGGCTGAGTACGCTGTCGATCTGCGGAACAGAAAAACCGGCTTGGCTGAAATCCCTGGGACCTGGGCTGCTTTTCCCATCATGGCCGCACGCTCATTGCCGCCACATGCTCGGTAGCCGTACAAGTCGAGGATCTTTCATTGTTGTGTGTGGCGGGTCTGCTTGAGGGTTCGCGCGGAAAGTTCAGCGGCGCCGGCCCGCGAATAATAATGCTGCAGAATATGCCGCGCATCTTCACGGATATCCTCGAATTCAAAGGCAAAGAACATGGTCCTGGCTTTGAAGTAAACGAGCTGAAGGACGAACAGCACACTGTTCGCCAGATTGTGGTGTGCGTCGACCAACGCGCGTTCTTCAGGGCAAAGACTGAAGAAGTGTAGACGCTCATCATGGTTGAACTGCGGGCGCCCGTACAGTTCATCTATCTCCTGATCTTCCGGGATTGTGATCCGGTCTCTGAACCGGTCAACCATGAACGGCTCATTTCTCCGGCGTGACGACCCCGACACGCTTGTACAGAGTGGCGACGCTTACGCCAAAACGCTTGCCTGCGTCCTTGACCCGAACTGCGGGGTCTTTCAACAGGGCACGAATCTGCTGCTTGACCTTGGCGGAGAGCTTTTCAGGGCGGCCCCCAAGCGTCCGCGGGCGCGTGCCGCCTTGAGACCAGCCACTGTCCGTTCACGGATTACATTCCGTTCAAAATCAGCCAGCGCGGAGAAGATATGAAAGACGAGCTTGCCCGTGGATGAGACCGTCTCGATTTTCTCTGTGATCGATTCCAGCCCGACATTGCTGCCTTCCAACTCGCCAACGATCCGCACCAAGTCCGGCAGATTGCGGCCGAGGCGATCCGGCAGCCACACGACGAGTACGTCCCCGGCGCGCAACGCCTTCAGGCAGTTCTGCAGTTCAGTCCGCCCTGCATTCTTGCAGCTGGCGTGTTCCTCATAGATCCGACCGCACTGTGCTGCTTTGCTTTGAGAGCGACAATTTGCAAGTCGAGATTCTGTTCGGCGGTGGAGACGCGAGCGTAACCAATTCTCATACGATATTCTCATGAGATTTCTAGTCGTTCATAACTATACGAGATAATAGACGTTCTTGGCGTAAGCACAGCACCTCAATAGCAGAAAAACGATTCTTCTAAAAAACGGACGTTTTATGGAACACCCAAACGGGAGGCGGAGGTCAAAGCAGGGTCCGCGAAGGGACACTGGCAAATAGCTATATTATTTAGTATAGCGATAATAGCCAGTTTGGAGGAGTCTATGGTTATCGTCACATCAGTTGAGGCTCAGAACCGCTTTGGGCAGTTGATCGACATGGCACAACGAGAGACCGTATCCGTTACCGGGCATGGACGCCCGGCTGCCGTCATCGTGTTGCCGCGCGACATGGAAGAGTTGCTGGACGCTAGGCGGCGCCGCAGTCGGACAGTGGCTGAGTTGGAGGCATGGAGTCTGCAAGCCAAACAGACCCTGACACCCACCCAGCAAGCTGCTGCTGCACTCACGGATGAAGAGGTGAATCGCCTGGTCCATGAATCCAGATGAGCGAACAGAGGGTGGTCTTTGATACCAGCACACAGGTCTCTGCGGCCTTGCGGCCGGATTCCATACCGCATCAAGTACTTCTTAAAGCTTTTCGTTACTTCACTGTATGCGTCAGCAAAGAGACCTTGGAAGAGTTGAGAGAGGTTTCCGCAAGAGACAAATTCAGCCGGTATTTGAACAAGGATATCCACGAGCAGTTCATCAGGTTGATTGAGGGCAATGCTCGACTGTTCATTGTGCATGAATTGGCCTGCTGTGGTATTCGCTGCCGTGATCCAAAGTACGACAAGTTTCTGGCCTTGGCAGCAGAATGCGAGGCCAGCATACTGGTCAGCAGTGATGAGGACTTGCTCGTGCTGCATCCGTGGAATGAAGTGCGGATCGTGCGGCCAGCAGGATTTCTTCTGGAAGGAAATAGACAGAGACACGAAACAGTTCGTGCTCGGAATCAAATGTCCAAATTGGAGGTACAGAGCCCACTCGCGCCATTTCAGATCGAGATTTGACTTTTCACGGTTTTAGTCAAAAACACCCAATATATACTCAGTGGGCATTCAGCTACTTTTGCCACGGGCTAACATGTTTAACAGCTTGAACTGGCAGTCGTTATAACACTGCTCCTGCCTATTCAAATCCGGAAAAGAGATGATTGTGAGGTTAGCTGGGATACGGCAAACCTTGCATGGTACTCACGATCATGCCAATATGCACTGTAGGACCTTCAATGATCAATCGTTTATCCATCAAGGATTCTGTGATCCATGTCCATGTCGCGGAATCGTCGCTCAAGACAACCAAGAACTTCACTCACGGCAGTTTAGTCTTCGACCTGAAGGCAAGCACAGTGACCTTCGGCAAGTTGCCCCCCGTTGCAGCCCCGGAGGGACTCGCGCTTGCAGAAGGCACCGAGCTCAATTTCCAGTTGGTCGCCCCCAATGGCACGCTAAGCAAGCAGACTCGTTCCGGTGTACTCAAAGCCAGTGAAAAGCAGCCAGATATCCTGCGAATCGTGGGTATGTCGAAGACCCAACGCAAGTTTCCAGCCGAAGAAGGATGGGGATATGCAATCTACAAATATCGCGCCTACTTCTCGCATCCAGGGCTCAATACCAATGCGGAACTTCCCGAGTGGTTGAAACTCTCAATCACCCGCCAAAAGGCCTTCTGGAATCGCTTGGCATGGCTCTGCCGCGAAGCTCGGCTCAAGTGCTCGCCGGTTCCCACAAAGGAAATCATCAACTTCGTCCAAAGTACTATCCTGCCGGAAATCGACGCGTTCAACATAGCTCTTGGACGATCCAGAGGTAAAATGAAACACCCGGCAAAGCTCAAGATCGAGATGCCTGGTTTGGATGGCCTGTGGAACTTCGCCGGCGAACTGCGCACCCGGACTAAAAAGGGCCGTGCCGTACCAGCCGGTTTACTTGACAAAGTGGTCGACTTTTCTAAGAAATTCAAGGCAGACTACGCGCCTTTCAACGAATTCCTCGACAATTTTATGGTGATCACTAAAAGGGAGGCGGCGACGCTCGCACTTCGGCACTTCGAGATACGGCCCTTGATCAGCGCCTTCAATGCGGTTCTCGATCGCCGCAAGTCCACCAAGGTGCCTTGGTCGGAAGGCTGGCCGCTCATCAAGTACCCGGACAGCCCCAAGGCAGCCAACTGGGGACTTCATTATAACTTCAGAAAGGCTGGTGTCAATTCGACCGATCTCGAATCCGGGAAAGGCATCCCAGGCTTGAGTTTCGGGCCGCGGCTTAACCCATCTGACACTGGCCATAATCAGCTGAAGGGTGTTGCAGCTAAGCGCATTCTGCGCGAGGCTCAGATCTCTATCTCTGGGGATAACGACGAGCCGTGGACCTTCCGCTTTGGGGTACTCCAACATCGGCCGTTGCCCCCGAATTCTCACTTGAAGGAGTGGAAGCTCATCTTTCAGGGCGGCGCCCTCTGGCTCTGTTTAGTGGTTGAGCTTCAGCGCTCTGTGCCGGTCCCCGGATTGCACACTGCCGGTCTCGACATAGGCTGGAGACGGGCAGAAGATGTTCTTAGATTTGGAACCCTATACGAGCCAGTGACAAAAACTTTTCGTACGCTTACTGTCAACCTGCAGAAGTCTCCCAACGACCACAAGGACCGGGTTCCCTTTAGCATTGATCTCGGTCCGAGCCGCTGGGAAAAGCGCAATGCCATCCAACTGTTGCCTGACTGGAAGCCAGACGACCCTATTCCTAGCGCATTCGAGACCAGGTCGGCCTTGCAAGTGCGCCGAGATATATTCAAGGAAACAGCGAAGAACCAGCTGCGAGAGCATCTTGGTGAACGACTGCCGGCTTGGTTTAATAGAGCCGGACGGCACGGCTTGCTCCAGCTAGCTGAGGAGTTCAAAGACGACGGGATTACCTGCGAGATCCTCAACGTTTGGCAGCAGAAAGACGAACAACTTGGCAAGCTGGTTTCTATGTATTTCGACCGCTCAGCCAAGCGAATTGCATATGGGCACGCCCAGGTCGCGCATGATGTCTGCCGCTATCTTCAGCAGAAGTGTATTACGCGCTTGATCGTCGAGGCCAGCTTTCTCGCGATAGTATCCAAGCATCAGAAAACTGAAGACTCAGTTGCCCTGAAGCGCTCCCAAAAGTACAGGCACTTTGTGGCAGTCGGCAAGTTCGTGGCCGTGCTCAAGAACACTGCTATTAAATACGGCATCACCGTCGATACGGTCAAAGCTGCGAATACCACCCGCATCTGTCAATACTGCAACGCACTGAATCCAAGAGCGGAGAAGGAGGAGTTCACCTGTAATAGATGTGGGAAGCAGATCAATCAAGATCAGAATGCCGCAGTCAATCTTTCACGCTTCGGCAGCGATACTGTACTGGCAGAGATGGCGCTCCATGCCGCTGATGTCTGGCCTACGAACCTGCGCGAACCTCAAGCTAGCAGGAATACACCTGGTGAGCACGCTGTACGCTTCTCACGTACGGGAAAGTAGATTTTGGAGTTGTGCCCTTTTGACTAGTGTGTAGCTTTGTGCTCGACAACTTTAGATGGCACAGAGCACGACGTAGCCTACTGGTTATGCAGGAATTGTAGCAGTGGCTTCACAGTGCATCGAATAGATGCAACTGTTGTCGCTGACTGTAATAGTCTGCCATTTTCTTAGCAGTGGCTTCACAGTGCATCGAATAGATGCAACCGATCGTTCAGGTCTAAATTCTGAAATGACGAAGAGGTAGACTGACAGTGCATTGGATAGATGCAACATTGGAGTGGGTTCGTCAATAGAAGTCTCCAACAAAGGTTGCCTGCGCAACGGAACACTATACGCTCCTGTGACGATTACGATCCTTCATGGTAAGCGTCCTGAGTTCCCCTCTTGACTTGAAGAAGTTTCATCTCGTCAAGTCCACTTCTTTTTGGTGGACACTTCAAGAGTGTCTAAGCGGCATGACAGGATTGTGTCTGTAGAGATGGGGCGAGGTTCCAGGGCAGGAGTTCCTCGATGCGGTGTAAGCGTTCGGAGTTCCCCTCTTGATTCTGGCATTCTGGTTTGGCCCACCAACGGCAGTTAAGTTTGGCCCACTTGGGCGGCACTGGCTAGGCTTCATGGATGGAGCGACAGAAGCGTAGCTGGCTGACCAGGAGGGATAAAGTGGAACTTTTTGAGCAGATACGCCGTGAGTTGGAGTTCGGCGTTGGGACGATCGCCGGAGTGTCGCGGAAGTTGTGTGGCAAAGCTGACATTTCC
>Ga0364880_10431_pt1 | contig 16003 bp, 10 predicted proteins | sample ExccelJu500001D3_5_FD_206927 | JGI IMG/M metagenome (GOLD analysis project Ga0364880, IMG submission 206927) | Enriched cells from Trout Bog Lake Hypolimnion, Wisconsin, USA - BchlTB.July30.5000.01.D3 | ecosystem: Environmental > Aquatic > Freshwater > Lake > Hypolimnion/Profundal zone | place... | reverse complement strand
TGATGAGGCTTAATTTTAATATCAGGGGTAGGCAATTTATTTTTCCTGTTCCTCCAGTTGCTTCTTTCTCTTCTCCTTCAGTTTCTTTACGCCATATCCAACTCCTCCTGCAATGAGTAAGGATAAGCCTCCATCAATGGGAGCACTGTCCGGATCTACATTGTCTGGCGGTTGAGCATGTGCTGCAAGGGCTGTTATGGATAATAATATAATAAGCAAGTAAATAGCTTTTATAACCTGATTTGTATTGATATTCTTAATGATATTTTTCATATTGTTGCTTTTTGGGGGTGGTTGATCTTTGTTTTCAGTGTTGCTATCAGAGTTTTATCACTTTTTGAGTAACGCTGCTCTTTCCATCACTGATTTGCAGTATCAACATCCCTGAAGCTGTATTGCCAATATTGATGTATTGGGTACCATTTACTGCTTTGACTTCTCCTACAGCTCTTCCTTCCATGTCTTTGATATAGATCAGCACAGGGCCTTCTGCACCATTTATTTCTAAACCTACCTGATTGTTTTGTGTGACATTACCCAATACCCTGGCTTTGAAAGTGCCACTATTATCTGGTGATATGCTCACAGTTTGTTTACTATTGAAGACCAGTTCAAAGCGGTGTTCCCCCCTACTGGCTGTATCTGAACTGATACTAAAATTGTAAGTATCTCCTGTATTCAGTTGAGTTTGGGTGTTATTCAGGTTATCTTTCAGGTATACTGTTGTGCCTTCCGGTAAATTACTATTGTTCATTTTGAAGTTATACGTACCAGTCGGTGCATACATACCCAATGGGATGATACTTAATACATTTCTTGTATCCACTGCTAAACGGATATTATCAGAAGTGATGGTATACAGGTTCACCACATCGTTATAGAATTTTTGTAGGTCAGAATGGTCTGTGCCACCGGCTGTAGCTGTTGGGTCTAAGCGTACATACAGGTTATCCTGATAATTACCGTTTTGTTCAATCTGTAATTCTGCATATTGAAGGGGTGGGTCTATTCCAAATAATCCGGTAGCTGCTGAACTGGCTGTATTAATATTAGCCGTAGTTACAGCATAATTACCCCCTGTTTTCAGAGCGATTACACCCAAAACGGGTATCGGGCTTGTATTATCCGATGTTAATACCGTACTCCAGCTTCCTGCTTTTGTTCTTCCATTACCTGTTACAGCAATTTTATACAAATAGTAAGATTGTGCAGTACCTCCTGTTAATGCCAGAGAATTTACAGGAGCTGCATATGGATTACCTACTAATGAAAAGTTTGAAGCATTGGCAGTTGGTACCGTAAAACTGTTACCATTTAATGTACCGCTTACACTATAAGTAAAAGCTGTTGGCCCAGCTGCATAAGTTAACCCTGTTCCACCGCCTGCAATATCTAATTTTATCCCTCTGATGAATAATCCATAAGCTGTATTGGCTGTAGTACTGGTTCCACCATCAGACCATGCATTGCCGCTATTACTCCAAACCCTGTCATCAGCTATGCCCGCTGCATTACTGCTACCAGTTGTTTGTATGGTTACATCATTGGTACTTGATAAAGAAGCAAATGTTTGGGTGGTAGTAAATGGATTGGCAAACATACGCCAACCTCTTTGGGCAATGATCCTTTGTTGTAAAGTAACTGAACCGCTTAGATTAGCATAAGTACCTGTAATAGCACCACCCGGAGCAATCGTTAATAATCCTCCTGTTGTAAATGTGCCTGCACTTAAATTGAGTTTGCCGCTTATCGTTAATGCATTGCCACTTAATGTACTAGCTGCTGCAATGTCTAGAGTACCTGTGCCACTGATACCATTGCCATTATTGGTTATATCCCCGTTTACTGTTGCTGTAATTCCTGTGGTATTTAAGGCAGCACCACTATTGATCGTTAATGTTTTAGAGAAAAAGGATGCAGGGGCTGTATTGGTAACATCACTCACGATGGCATCAATGGATGATGTAGGGGCACCATTATCCCAGGTGCTTCCATTCCAGGAGGTGAATGAAAATACAGTTACGGTAAATGCGTTCGCAGCCGAAACACAACCTGTAGTTGTATTTTTAACTGTGGCATTAAAATTATAAGTGTTTGCAGCACTTGCAGGAATGGTTACACTAAGTGGTGATCCTCCCAATGCTGCATTACTTACTGCACTAAAACTTGGCATAGCTGTAGGTGAACCTGTAACAATACTATATTGATTAGGGCTTCCTGTTGTAGCCGAATAAGGTAAACTAAAACTGGTGACACTTGTACTAACACTGCTTACACTACCTAATGTTATGGTTGGTAAAGCATTCACCGTAACATTAACGGTCATACTTGCAGTGGCAGTGCCATCACTTACCTGAATAATAAACTGATCGCTTCCACTGTATCCATTAGTTGGTGTATAGGTTAAACCTGCAGGAGTTATGGAAGTTGAACCAGAACTTGCTGTTGCATTAAAGCCTCCCAAAGTGCCATGTGTTGGAGAGGTTGTTACACTCCATGTTTCTGTTTGGCTGGCATCTACATCGCTTACTGTTAATAAACTATTAATAGAAATTGCACTCGAATTTTGGCATATCGTTAATGCCTGGGGGCTACTGTGGGTGAAAGTAGGTGCGGTATTTGATGATGGTAATGTGAAATTACCCGGATAGGTTGGCAATGTGTTAGTATTGCCACTAATTCCGGTCCAGTTAGTTCCGTTAGATGTATTTACAGCAGCTTTGGCTGCTGCAATTGAAGCAAAACTGGTTGATCCCGTATAAGATGCTGATCGTAAAGGAGCCCCGATTCCGCTAACAGTATTAGAACTGCTAAGGTCTGATGGTAAATAGCTTGCTTTAGTACTTGAAGAACCACTAGACAAAAATGTATTAGAACCACTTGAGCCAGAAATTACAAAACCTGCTATCAAAGTTCCTTTAAAAGTAGCGGAAGTACTACTGCTTGCGTCATAATCATCCGTACTTCCGTATTGATATACAAATAATGTCCTGCCTATATTACTAGTGACAAAGTTGGCGCTTCCTCCATTTCCAACAGCTCCGGTAGCTACAGTTCCCATGCTCGTAGTTAAATTAGAGTTTGCAGCACTTCCTGTAATTGTAATTACTGTACCCGCAGCGATGGACGAACCTGTATTATTTTGCCAATATAGAATCTGATTTGCGGTAGTGTTCGCATTTCCAGATGCTGTTGAAGATAATGAGCTGGAATTAAATGTGTTGAATGTAAATCTTATTTGAGTATTGTTTGATAGATTGACCCAAGGCACAAAAGCAAAGCCAGCATCTACACCGAGATTCAATAGTACCCCGCTAAAACCAACAATTGAAACGTCCCCCTGCGAAAGGGTGGTCTGCGCTTTTACACCTGTATTGAGCAATACAAAAAATAAAAAACTATAAACAGATTTGATCGCAATTTTCATAAAAATACATTTAGACTGTATTCAAATTTCTAAAGCCATCTGTTCATAAATACATCGGCATGGTAAACGATAGTGTTGATTTACTATCTGAAAGCGTTTATTTAGAATAATATCTGTTTGCAGACTGCTGCAACAAGTCAAGGAGATAGGTTTTTTTCCGTTGTGCCACAGGCACAGTGTCGCCGTTACTTAGCAGGATGCAGCCACCATCTTTATTCAGGTATTTTTTTACATGTTTCATATTGATCAGGTGCGATTGGTGCACCCGCTCAAAACCGAAAGGCGTTAATTGTTCTTCTAAATCTTTCAAAGTTTTGGCAACGTAGAGTTTTTCATGATCTGTAAAATAAATACGGCAATAATTATTATCGCTTTCACAACGTATAATATTATCTATTTCATACAGGTTATACCCTTCATTTGTTGCAAATATCATTTTACCGTAAGGCTTATTTAAATAATCAATCAGCAATTGCAGTTGCTGTTGGTACATCGTTAGATTAATATCCATACTCTTTTCAACAGCTTCCGCTAAATGAGCATGATTGATGGGCTTCAATAAATAATCAACAGCATGAGCCCTGAATGCATCTACTGCATATTGATCATAAGCTGTTAAGAAAATGGTTTTATAATTTTTATAATTTGTTTTTTCCAATACATCAAAGCCGCTGCCGTCTCCCATTCGAATATCCAGAAAAATAAGGTCAGGATGAAAATTTTCGATAGCTTCCATTGCTGTCAACACACTGTTGGCTTCTGCAATTATTTTAACAGTTGAAGAGAGTGGTTGTAAAGCATCCCTCAATGCAATCCTTGATTGTGTTTCATCATCTATAATAATACATCTCATCATGTTAACTGATCAATTGTATTGGTAATGTAATGGTTACAATGGTTCCGGTGGCATTCTGCTGCTCATCTGTTTTATCTGTAATCACAATGCTGCTCTGTTTTGATAATAAGTGCAAACGCTGTTCCGTAATGGCAATGCCTTTTGATTTATACAGGTTGCGTTTATTGATTTCTTTTGATCTTTTTCTACCAACACCGTTATCTTCAATAACACAAGATAAGAATCCTTCCTTCAAAGAAAAATACAGATCAATTTTTCCACCCGACAAAAGCGGGGCAATGCCATGTATCACTGCATTTTCTGCAAAAGGCTGTATCAGCATTACAGGTAACACTATTTGTGCAGGATTGATGTTTTCATCCACCGTGATCGTATAAATAAACCCGGCATCCTGCCGTAGGGCTGCCAGATTAAGATACATGTCAAGCATATTAATCTCCTCTTCAAGGAGTATGACAGATGACGTACTTTTTTCAAGTAACAGCCGCATGAAAGCAGCAAACTTATCAATATAGGCGTTAGCTGCCTGCTTATCATTACTGACATAAAATCCCTTAATGGCATTAATGGCATTGAAAATAAAATGCGGGTTCATCTGTAAATGCAATGCTTTTTGTTCTAATGATGTAACCTGTTTATCCAATTCCAATCTTTCTTTTATCAATTGATTTTTTTTCCTTACAGCATGAATAAAATAAAAAGCAATCAGTGAAATAATGAGCAGGCCGCCTGTAATTTCAGCAGTGATAAACCACCATGTTTTCCAAAACGGGTTTTGAATACTGAATGCAACTGTTGCAGGATGAGGGTTCCAACTGCCATCGGGTAATGCTGCTGTAACAACAAAAAGATAATGCCCCGGTATTAAATAAGGATACTCAACAAATGTGTTTAAAGTTTCCTGCCAGATAGTATCAGTACCTTCTAATTTATAACGGTATTTAATTTTTCCGTTCGCCTGAAAAGCCAATCCTACAAAATTAATTCGCAACTTGTTTTCTTTGAAGGATAAATGTTGTAATTGAGTTGTTGTATAACTGCTGTCATTTATGATAACTGAATTGATATATAGTTTGGGAATATAACCTGAAGGTTTTTGTGTTAAAGTATGATAAAAAGCACCTTTACCGGTTGCCAGATACAAGGTATCGTTGCTTTGTAAAATATCGTTGATGGTTTGATTATCCCTGTCTAATATCCAGTTGTAATTTTCAATGGAATAGCTGAGGCTTTTATCAGCTCCAATCCTGTAAGTTAATTTATTAATGCCTTTTGTGGTTACCAACCATATTAACCCCGGCCGGCTGCTGCAAATTTTAATTATGGAATTACTCAATAGGCCATTATGTTTTGATAGGGTATAAATGCTGTCCTTAAATATAATTCCAAGCCCTTTGTTTTCAGTTGAAAATACAATCTGATGATCGGCTGTTTTAATGATTTTTGAAATAGATGCATTAATAATGGTATTTTTCCAGGGCAAGGGAGTAACTTTTTTTCCATTAACGAATAATTGTAAGCCAATGAATCCCCCTGCAAATAAGCTGTCCTTTGAAAAAAGCAAAAGTTTGCTTGCACGTTGACCACTAATGACAGTTTCAATATAATGGATTGTTGCTCTTGGCTGTAACAAAATTCCAATCTTCAAAATCCCGCTACTTCTTGCAACATATAAAAAAGGGTTGCTAACAACAATATCTTTTGCAGCAAGCGAAGAAAGTATATTATCAGACCCTAATTGAGTAATGATTCCATGATTAAAAGAACTGTATAATTTACCCTGCAACCTGAATATCTGTTGTACTTTGCCCATGTACTTATTATCCTTTAGTTTATGAGTAAAGGCCTCATCACCCTTTTTAGTTATATAATACCCATTATCATACCCTATGTATAAATCATTTTCAACTTTGCTGAATGAATAACAGGCTATATTTTCCGGCAACCCTGAAGCATTAATTTTAAACAATTTTTTATTGGTCACCACTTCTTTCATAAACAAGCCCTTAGTAAGAGAAGAAACCCATAAATTGCCTTCTGAATCTTTACAGATATGAGTAACAGCATTTGTCATGCTGATACCAGCTTCTGTACATTGTTTCGTTTTGGTATTTAATTTATATAAATGATCAACAGTGCTTATATAAACAGTGTCAGGGTATTTGCCAGGGAACATTTCTATAAAAAAATCTCCTTCAGGCAATTTGTAAATAATATTATTGGCATGTGTTTGTAAAGAGAAATCATACACATTATTTTTAATTACATAAAATATTTTTTCATCAGTTTCAATAATAGGAATGCTATTCTGATTAATTGTTTTAGAGCTGGTGAAATAGAATAATTGATTTGTAACAGTATTGTAAACACCTTCATTACATACTAAATAAAGAGTATCTTTGTATATAGTAAGATGCTGTATATCATGATCTGATTGGGCTAGTTGGGGTGGGGCATATTTTTCAGTAACCTTATCATTCACAATATGGTAAGCTGTATCTAAGGTTACAAACCAAATACTGTTGACTTTGTCTTCTAAAAAGAATTTTGCAAGTTTCTTAGGTTGAATATCACGCAGCCAGGAAGTATTGGAAGCATTTAAAATATGCCCGTTTTCATAAATAGAAGGTTTGCCACTGAAAGTTAAAAACCAAAGCCTTCCTTTACTGTCTTCCTTAATCTGAAATACATCATTATCTGCAAGCCCTTCTTCGATAGTATAATGTGTAAACCCGTATCCGTCATACCTGCTTGCCCCGGCTTCTGTACCTACCCATAAATAACCCTTACTGTCCTGCATTACAGAATACACTACATTACTGTTTAAGCCCTCCACTTTTTGGAAACCTGTTTCCGTTTTTTGACAGTATACAGCTTCTGCAATTAAAATAAAAAAGATTATATGCATTTCTCTGTAAAACATATGTGGAAGATACTAAAAGTATCTTTTTATACTAAAAAAGCCCCATCAAATGATGAAACTTAATTATTGTATCAGGGGTCATCAATTTATTTCTCCAGTTCTTCCTGTTGCTTCTTCTTTTTCTTCCTCAGTTTCTTTACGCCATATCCAACTCCTCCTGCAATGAGTAAGGATAAGCCTCCATCAATGGGAGCACTGTCCGGATCTACACCCGGGTCTGAAGGGCCACTATCTGCATAAGCCGAAAATTTAGATATATACAGGATGACTATTAACAGGTAGATGATTTTAATGAGCTGAGATACATTTATGTTGTTCGTTATCTTTTTCATGTTGTTGCAGTTTAGGGGATTTTGCAGTTGTTGTTTTTTACTGTTACAGTTTAATCAGTTTTTGAACCACACTGCTTTTACTGTCACTTATCTTTAAGATCAACATCCCTGAAACTGCAGGCCCAACGTTGATATATTGTATCCCATCCATTGCTTTTACTACTCCCAGCGCTTTTCCACTCATATCTTTAATGGCAATGGTGACCGGCCCATTACTTCCTGCTATCTCAACTGCTACCAGGTTATTACTGGTAACATTACCCAGTATTTTTGCTGTTAAGGTTCCATTGCTGTTATCATGAGTACTGCTTAAAGATTGCTTATTATTGAATACCAGTTTAAACCTGTTTTCTCCCTTTGATGCAGCATCTGCATTTATGGTAAATGGATACTCGTCCCCTACTGCCAATTCAGTCTGTGTTTTCAAATACTGATCATCCAGGTAGACGGTTGTGCCTTCCGGTAAACTATTACTGTTCAGCTTTAAATCATATGTACCTGCCAGTGCACTGATGCCCAATGGTACCACACTTAATACATCCCTTGCATCAATGGCCATACGGTTACTATCCGGGGTAAGGCTATACAGGTTCAGGTTATCATTATAAAACTTTTTCAGGTCTTTACTGTCTGTTCCAGTAGCATTACTGCTTGCATCTAACTGTACAAACATTTTATCATAATACACCCCATTACGCTCTGCTATCAACTCTATTAACTGGTTATTGGGATAAGTTCCCATTACTGCTGCAGCAGGAGAACCAATACTGATAGCAGTTGTGGGTATGGATAGTGTTGTTCCAGATGCAGGTGTATACACAAAGCATCCGTATTTAGGTATATAAGCATTGGTACCTGCTAATACAGGTACATAAGAACCTCCTTTGGTTTTGGGATCGGCAGCTCCGGCTGCAGGGTTATAATAATAAAAATTGGTACTGCTTCCTATAATATCCTGTACACTAATGGTGGCTGCAAAAGGATTGGGTACCATATTAAAATTACCGGCAGAGATAGTATAATTAAAACCGGATGTATTTAAAGTGCCTGTTGCACTAAGTGTAACTGCAGAGGGCCCTCCCCCTCCATAGTCTGTACCGGATACCCATCCCGGTCCTGAACCGGATATACCCTCTCCTTTCGCTCCACGGATAAACAATGCTATGGCACTATTGGCTGCCCAACTGGAACCCGAACTTAGTGTTGGCCAACTATTAGTAGAAGGTGAATAGGTCTCCGCAGAAGCTGCAGAAATACCTCCATATGCATTACTTCCACCATAGGTGATATCTATATTTGATGCTGTGGCTAAACTGGCCAGGCTTACAGCTGCACTAAAAGGGCTTCCTAAGATACGCCAACCTCTTTGTGCAGTTATATCTGCCTGTACAGTTACATTCCCACTTATTGTTCCTGAACCGGGTGCCACTGAACCGGTTGCCCCAATAGTTAATAAATCATTTGTAGTGAATGTACCAGAACTTGGTGTTAAGGTGCCGGTTATAGTTGTTAACCCACTGCTGATAATTACACCGGCACTGTTTTGAATATGCAGATTAATAATAGTACCAGTACCATTGATGGTTTGAGCGGAATTACCATTTAAATTAAGGGTTGCATAATTAGAAACAGTACCATTATTTATCAGTGCTCCACCCACATTCATGGTTCCAAATTTCAATGTACCATTATTGGTAAACGCATTACTCACGGTCATACTGCCACCGCTATTGGAAAGCGTAGCTCCTGATGCTATTAATAAAGAATTTATAGTTGCACTAAAACCCGTAAAACCAGGTGAATAAGTGGTACCGGATGGTATATGTACAATATCTGTGCTTACAGGAACTGTACCGAAACTCCAGTTAGCAGCAGTGCCCCAGTCTGCACTGGTGCCGCCTAACCAGGTATTATAAGTGGCGATTTTACACAGTACCCCGAAGTTAATATTTGCGGTATTTGGAGCTGTATACACATTACCAGAACTGTCTATAGTGATGGCACCTGCATAATCGGTAATGGTTGCCCATGATTCATTTACAGTTCCTGAAGATGTAATTTTACCAATACTCATCGTTTGTGCTGGAATCCCCCGATGAACGAAATAAAGATTTTCAAAAGCATCTCCTACTAATTTGTAACCATTACCATAGTAAGTGAGTGTAGCCCATGGATCTGTTACTGTACCTGCAGGCGTGATCTTTAAAACCGTAGAACCACTGGTAGTAGCATACAGATTGCCAGAAGCACCTGCATATAAATACCCTACATAACCTGATCCTATCGAAATCCATGTTAGTGTCAGGGAACCAGAAGGAGTTATCTTACTAATAGTACCGCTATTATTGTTATAATTACCAGTATACACATTGCCCGAAGCATCTACAGCCACACACTGCGGAGCCGTTCCTGTTGTCAAACTAACCCATGGATCAGATAATGTTCCTGAAGCACTTATTTTAATAACTCTATCGCTACTTTCACCTGGGTTATTATTAATATAACCAACAGTATAAATATTCCCCGAAGCATCTATTGCAACATTAAATGGTTTGGTACTTAGATTCCAGGTTTGTATGATGGTACCTGATGAGTTAATTTTAGTAATGGTACTATTACCGTAATTAGCTGTATATACATTGCCTGAAGCATCTGCAACAATAGACCTGGGGCCAGCTCCGGAAGGCAGGGTTGCCCATGCACTTATTCCTGCACCTGTAGCATCTATTTTGCTGATAGTATTATTGTAAGCATTAGCTGTATAAACATTACCTGAAACATCTGCAGCTATAGCTTGAGGCTGAGAACCTGCTGCAACAGTAAACCAGGGGTCAGTAATAGCCTGGGCATGTAAAAAAGTGGAGCTTATTAAAAAAATTAAGAAAAGGGTTGTAAACAGTTTCATGAGTTGTAAGGGTTTTTACACTAAAATTTTTATTGCATTGAAACATTAATTCAATGAAGATCTTGCAGAGGATAGCTAAAGATTTTAAAAGTAGAAATAAACTGGCCGAGTTTAGTTACATCTTTCCCAAATTATGTTTAAACAATGATAAAAAGATAAGTAGTAAATACCAAATTTTATACTGCTTTTTATCAAAATAATCAATGTATCTGTTTCAAATAAATGAAAAAAGCCTCATCAAATGATGAGGCTTAACTATTGTATTAAGGGCCGCCAATTTATTTCTCCTGTTCTTCCTGTTGCTTCTTTCTCTTCTCCTTCAGTTTCTTTACGCCATATCCAACACCACCTGCTATCAGCAGGGATAAGCCTCCATCAATTGGTGCACTGTCCGGGTCTCCGGGTGTTGTATCTGGGCCCGAACTTGCATGCACTAATGATGGCAGCATTAATATAATCAGTATCAATATGGTTTGTATCGTGAATATTTTTTTCATTTTATTTGTCTTTTGTAGTGTGTGGTTGTGGGTTTCATTTTTACTTTAGCATCCTTTTAAGGTTACTCTTTCATCACTTTTCTGACCACTTTATTTTCTCCTGATACCACTTCCACAAAATACAAACCAGATGCATACTGACTAACCGGAATAATTGCCTGTCCTGTTTGTTGTATTCCTAAACTCATACTGGTTAATGGCTTCCCATTTATATTCAATAATCTGATCCTGGTATTGCTTGTTTGGTTAGCTGTATAGTTAACCACTATCCGGTCTTTAACAGGATTTGATTCCAGTGTTACTGTAAAGCCATTATTGCTGTTATCTAAGGCAACTCCTGTTGCTTTATTACTCAGAACAATCATAAACCTTCCAGCTTCACTGGCGGCTGTGGTTGTAAAACTGTAATTGGTAATAGTGCTAAAATCAAGTTCAGTATGAATACCTGTTACCTTATCAATTAATAAAGCACCTGATAAATTATTAATATCAAAACCATTTCCGTCAATGGCAATTTTATAGGTTGCATTGGCTGTCATCTGACTGGTACTGATCTGTAATGTATCATTCACCGGCATAGCCCTTGCATCAATACTCAGGTTACGGGTATTTTCTGCAAAAGATACCATTTCATTGAAGTTGAGGAACTTATCTGCATCATTAGCATCTTCCTCATTATTATATTTACCGCTAAACACAGCAACCGCTCCGTCTGCAAAACTATTATCTGCAGTATAAAAATTTACATTGATCTGAGCGGTTGGTGCGGTATAACCAAATACAGTATTAGAAGATGCAGTAGAAGTACTGGTAGTTTTGGCAGCTTCTGTAATTACCAATCCAGGTGTTGATGAATTTGCGTTTTGTATAAAGAATGCCTGACCCGATTGTATATATTTTGCCTGCTGATTACTGGTATTGGGAGCAACTGTTGAACCATTTGAGGTTACAAAACTTCCCAGATTAGGATCATATACTGTAAATGAACTGGTTAAATTAGTTTTAGTAATACTTCCACTTGTCCAGTCAATTGCACAGGGATAAGGATTGGCAATCAGGTTATATTTAACAACACCGCTTAATAATGGAGGCGTTCCTGCAGTACCAGCACTGGTAGCAAAAGTTACAGTACCGGTAGTTACAGTTCCTGTTGCCCTAAGTGTGGTTGCACCTGTTGCACCACTGCCACCCGGTGCAACGGTTCTGTCGCCCCTCACAAATAATAAATATCCTGTTCCTGCACTTAGGGTATTTACATTTGTATTGGTTAAGCCTACCCACTTACTGCCAAAAGCGTTAGCATCATTGTATTTATAAATTGAAGCAATACCTGCTGCACTGGCAGCATCAAAACCACTGCCAGTACTTGCACCGGTTATCTGGGTTCCATAACCGGATGTCGCTGCACCTCCTTCCTGTCATGCTGTATGTATGGTAGGACTATTTACAGGACTGCTTACGAACGTATACCTGCGGTTGGCATGAGAGGGTATATATCTTTCTACTGTAACATTACCACTGATAGTTCCTGCTACTGCAGCAAGGCTTGCTGTATTGGTACTGTTAGAACTTAAAGTGAGTAAACCATTGGTAGTAAGGGTTGTACCGGAATTAACGGTAAGTACCCCATTAAATGAAATGGCATTGCCAGTTAATGCACTGGATGATGCAATTGTAAGATTGCCCGTTCCAGTAATGCCATTACCGTTATTGGTAATATTGCCATTTACTGTTGCTGTAATACCTGTGGTATGTAAAGCAGCACCGCTATTTATCGTTAAATTCTGGCAAGTAAAAGAAGCAGGTGCGGTATTGGTAACATCGGTTACGAAAGCATCAGTTATAGATGTTGGCACACCTGTGCTCCATATGCTGCCATTCCAGGTAGTAGAAAACAAATTAAATTCAAAATTATCTAAGGCAATGTAAATATAACTTCCTCCAAGAACGATATTTAACTCATCTATCAATACACCAGTATTGTCTGTTCCTCCCTGAGTACTAAAATCTATTTTTGTAAATCCATCATAATTTGTTCCTAAATGGACAGTACCTTGAAAGCTAGTTCCGGGAACAGTAACCGTAAATTTAGTAACACCACCTAATTTACCATATAATGTAATAGTACCGTTTTGTGTTGGCGATGTTCCACCAGCTAATGAAGAAGGATATAACCAAATACTTTTTGCTGTAAATAATCGCCCGTTTGCAGTTGTTATTGAATTTGATTGATTAAGCGCCTCGCCGCCATAATTATCAACATAATAATCTGATTGATCTGTACTGGCAGGATTAGCACTTGCTCCAACTCCATAACCAACTGTGTGTTCTATTATAAGTTTATTTGTTAAAGTAAAACCCTGTCCGGATGAAGCATTAGTAAAAGTCTGCCCTCCCGCAGTTAAATTTTCAAAATACTCAAGTAGGTTGTTTGAGATTTTGAATGTGAAAAAAGCGAAAATGATTGTAAGAAAAAGTTTTGTAAAAAGTTTCATAAGCAAGTTGTTTTTAAAAAAGCATTAGTAATTCCAATTATTTGAAATATTACTTTCAACCAGTTTTTGATTAATAAAAACTAAAAGTTTTAACCCTATTTTTTTTATAGGAGAAGTGAAAGAGTAGTAAAAAGGGGGCAACCGTTAGCTTGTATTTACAAGATTAAGATAGCGCTATATTTAAACTGAAGCAAGTAAACCAAGCTTTTTTTAAATAAATACTAATTTAGTAGTCCAATTCACTACATACTAGTTATATCAGGTAGTAAAATCATTTACTTCACCTCATCTTTTATCACTAGCTCATTCATTTCTGCTCATCCTGAAATTCATTTTTAATATTTCAAATAGGCAAAAACAGTTCCACTTAAAGCAGGGAAAAAATACACCCTAATGGGAACCACATTGTCATCTGATTGTCAGATGTCCCAGTGATGTCGTAGTGAAGTCCCAGTGATGTCATAGTCCTATAGGGACTAGGACATCTCTATCACTTCACTATCACTTCTCTATCAATTCACTGTAACTTCTTAAAGGGAGGGGTTAATCAGAAAAGGAGGAAAGGAGGCTTAGCGCCGGCTTTGGCTTTTTAATAACCTGCTGAGTTTGAATGGACAAGCCAATTAATCTAAAAAATAAGCGTCTTTTTCAGGGTACAACCTTACATTTGCACAATTTTGAAAATCATGCCCAAAGACAATTCCATAAAATCCGTCCTTATTATTGGTTCTGGCCCCATTGTTATCGGCCAGGCTTGTGAATTCGATTATTCCGGCTCTCAGGCTGCACGCAGTTTACGCGAAGAAGGTATTGAAGTGATCCTGATCAACAGCAATCCTGCTACGATCATGACCGACCCGATGATGGCTGATAAAGTGTACCTGCTACCCCTGACTGTGGAAAGTATTGAACAGATACTGGAAGAAAATAATATTGATGCCGTTTTACCTACCATGGGCGGACAAACTGCTTTAAACCTTTGTAAGGAAGCAGATGAAATGGGGGTTTGGAAAAAATATAATGTTCGTTTAATTGGTGTGGATATTGCCGCGATTGATACCGCAGAAGACCGCGATAAATTTCGCCAGCTGATGTTTAAAATTGGCATTAAAGTGGCACCCAGCCATGTGGCCAACAGTTTTCTGGAAGGAAAGGAATTTGCCCAGCAAATTGGTTTTCCCCTGGTAATACGCCCTTCTTTTACCCTGGGTGGTACCGGTGGAAGCTTTGTACACAGTAAAGATGAGCTGGATAATGCACTGGAAAGGGGCTTAAAAGCATCTCCCATACATGAAGTGCTGGTGGAAAAAGCTGTACTGGGCTGGAAAGAATATGAACTGGAATTATTACGCGATAAAAATGATAATGTAGTAATCATTTGTACAGTGGAAAACCTGGACCCCATGGGGGTACATACCGGGGATTCCATTACCGTAGCACCTGCCATGACATTGAGCGATACAGCTTTTCAGGATATGCGTAATCAGGCTATTTTAATGATGCGCAGCCTGGGTAATTTTGCCGGTGGCTGTAATGTGCAGTTTGCATTAAACCCGGTTAATGAAGAACTGATTTCTGTAGAAATTAACCCGCGTGTAAGCCGTTCTTCTGCACTGGCTTCTAAAGCAACCGGTTACCCGATTGCTAAAATTGCCGCTAAACTGGCCATTGGTTATTCGCTGGATGAACTGAAAAACCAGATTACCATGACCACTTCTGCCTATTTTGAACCGGCATTGGATTATGTAATTGTAAAAATGCCCCGCTGGAACTTTGATAAATTTAAAGGGGCCAATGATACTTTAGGCTTACAAATGAAAAGTGTGGGTGAAGTGATGAGTATTGGCAGAAGTTTTACCGAAGCTATACAGAAAGCCTGCCAAAGCCTGGAAAATGAAGCTGTGGGATTGGGCTATTATGGTAAAAGCCTGATGAAAAGCGATGAGATTGTGGAATATATTAAAGTACCGAAGTGGGACCGTATTTTCCGTATCAAAGATGCTTTAATGCAGGGTGTTACCGTTAAAACAATTGCACAGGCCACCGGGATTGACAGGTGGTTCCTTTACCAGATACAGATTATCTGCAATATTGAAAAACAACTGGCAGAACATACCCTGGATACCTTACCGTTTGAATTGTTTAAAGAAGCCAAGAAAAATGGTTTTGGAGATGAACAGATTTCCAGGATCCTGCATGGCAACTTTACAGAAGACCAGGTGTATGAAAAACGTAAAGCACTCGGGATAACCCGTGTGTATAAAATGGTGGATACCTGCAGTGCAGAATTTGAAGCCAAAACCCCTTATTTCTACAGTACGTTTGAGAATTAGTTATTTTGCTTTAATTCCATAAATTTTTACATTCAATCCCTTCAGTTTAAAATTGATAGGGATTGAATCTGTCCATACCCCCAGGTCAAATACCAGGTTCTTATAGCTTTTATAATCATCCAGTGTAAACATATCTTTTGTAGATACGGCATTCCATTGCTGTGGCATAAAATCATTGGCAGCAATGGTGGGCAGGTCCCGCATGGACCAGTATAAATATTTTCTACCATTATGC
>Ga0364880_10430_pt1 | contig 16058 bp, 12 predicted proteins | sample ExccelJu500001D3_5_FD_206927 | JGI IMG/M metagenome (GOLD analysis project Ga0364880, IMG submission 206927) | Enriched cells from Trout Bog Lake Hypolimnion, Wisconsin, USA - BchlTB.July30.5000.01.D3 | ecosystem: Environmental > Aquatic > Freshwater > Lake > Hypolimnion/Profundal zone | place... | reverse complement strand
TTATGCTGGCATTAAAAAACAACAAGATTTTTTGGCCAATATAAAATCAGGCAATAGCATGGTCTATGTGCTTGCAGGGGTTCATTGTAAAAAAAATGAATTGGATGATTGCATTATTCAAAATAGTAAAGGGACTTTAATTGAGTCAACAAATGCATCGGTCTTTGCAGTAAAAAACGGAGTGTTATACACGCCATTGGTTTCGGATGGATGTGTAGATGGAATTATGAGAAAAGTTATCATGAGGGTGGCAGCACTTAATAGAATTGCCGTTTATGAAATTCAGCTTATGCAAAGTGTATTGCTAAGTGCAGATGAGTTATTTTTAACCAATACCATTCAAGGTATCAAGTGGGTAGTTGCCTACAAAAACAAACGTTATTTCAATACGACGGCCAAATTTTTTACAGAAAAACTGAACCAATATATTGAGGCAAATCCTGACTTAAACCAATAAATGCAACGGTTCTTCCATTTTCAAAGACCTGCACTTCTTATTGCAACTTTGTTGCTATTGCTTTGGGCTGAAGGAGCTGTCCTTGAGCTAAGGAGAAGATTCTTCCCTAGTAAAATATCTATTACTGAAATTAAAGCACCCAACAAGCAAGCCATACCCAACAATTCAAAATCAAAAATAAATTTGCTGGTTGCGAAAACTGACAGCCTTTTGCCATTGGAAAATTTTTATAAAGCACTTGTTCGATTAGAACGCGATAAAAACGGACTAATAAGAATAGGCTATTGGGGAGATTCCATGATTGAGGGTGATATCATAACCGGTGAATTAAGATCGCTTTTGCAAAATAGATTTGGAGGCTTTGGCGTTGGATTTATACCTATAACTGCAGTTTCAGCTCAGTATAGACCTACAATTAGCCATTCATTTTCAAACAATTGGATAGTGGTCAATTGGAATAGCCCGAATTGCAAAGAACATCCGCCAGGGATTGGCGGGTTTTCATTTTCACCCCAAACAAATAGTTGGGTAACATTAACATCCAAAACTATTTTACCAAAAGATTCCTCCTTAAGGGTGAAACTATATTACCAAACATTGAACCCTAAATCACGCCTCTGGAAGGACGATATTGAGATCAAAATTCCATTCAATTCATTTTTATCAGCGTATGAATTCAGTAGTCTAACATCAACTCCAACTTCGACCCCAGCCTCAATCAAATTAAAGTTTGAGGCTGATAGCTTATTTACAGTTTATGGTTTAAGCGTGGAAAGTAAGAAAGGAGTTTTAGTTGACAATTACTCATTTAGAGGAAGTACAGGACTTCAATTGGCCAGTATTTCGAACAGTCAAATGAAGGCATTTCAAAAACAACTGAATTACCAATTAATAATCATTCATTTTGGTGTTAATATTGCACAAGTCGGATCAACAAATTTCGATTGGTATGAAAATTCAATGGTATTAACTATCAATCGCCTAAAGGAGCAAATGCCCAATACAAGCTTTTTAATTGTAGGAATAGGAGATAAGGGTTATAAAAAACAAGGCCAGTATTACTCAGATAGCTCTGTTGTATCAATTGAAGCTGCTCAAAAAAGAATTGCCCAAAGAACAAATTCGGCTTTTTGGAGTCAATTGAAGGCTATGGGTGGTTCCTCGTCAATTAAAAGTTGGGCAGAAGATTCAGTTCCTAGGTTGGCTGCACTAGACTATGTTCATCTGAGCTACAGTGGAGGTAAGAAAATAGCACATTCACTTTATGATTACTTATTAGTTGGATTCCACAATTATCTCAAACCAATAAAGCCATGAACTTAAGTTTAAATTGGTTGTTGCATAAATATAATGAGCCATTTATTTTTATAGCCCTTTTTTCATCTATTTTTTAGTTTTCTTTTTCTTCATTTGGGGGATTAGACAAATTAAACCTAATTGGAACATTCCCATATTGTTGCTTTTTTCAATTTACTTTTTTTACAAGGTTTCTGGTAACTCCATTTGGATTGCCTTGACTAGTGCCATCATTAATTACATTATTTCGCTGTTGGTAATCAGGATTAAACCTTGGGGACTTGCGTTTTTAATTATTGGCTTATTCTTTAATTTAGCCCTTTTGATTGCTTACAAATTTATCCAAACCATTCCTTCCTCTATCATTTTGCCAATTGGTGTATCCTTTTACACATTTGAGAATATCAGCTACCTGGTGGATACATACACTGGAAAAATAAAGGCTAAAACCTCGATCGGTAACTACTTGGCCTTTATTTTTTTCTTCCCCAAATTAATCATGGGACCGATTTTAAGAGCAGGGGACTTTTTTATTCAATTTCAAAAATCAACTCATCCAACTGCTGGTCAAATTGGGATGGGTACTTATTTAATTACGACAGGATTATTGAAGAAGGTATTTATTGCAGATTACCTCAATGCTGCCATTGTTCAGCCCATATTTGATAGCCCCATCCAACATGCGGGGGTGGAATATCTAGTTGCGCTTTATGGTTATGCATTTGTAATCTATTGTGACTTTTCGGGCTATTCTTCCATTGCCATTGGAATTGCAAAATGGATGGGGCTGGACCTAACTGCCAATTTCAACGCACCTTACCTAGCTAAAAACCCCTCTGATTTTTGGAGAAGATGGCATATCTCTCTTTCACAGTGGTTTAGGGATTATTTATATATTCCGTTAGGTGGAAATCAGGGTAGCAAATTGCGGATATGGACCAAATTACTAATTACGATGGTTCTATGTGGTTTATGGCATGGCTTCAAAGCCAATTTTATCATTTGGGGAATTTTTCACGCAGTTTTGCTAGCCGTATGGGGCAAACATACGTTTAAAGGTAAATTTGCAATTTTAGTTCAAAGATTTCTACTTTTTCAACTCATTTGCCTAGGTTGGGTGTTTTTTAGGAATGAAAACCTCTCCAATGCCCTCTTTTTCTTAGAACAATGCTTTAAAAATTGGAATATCCCAGTTTTGAATCAATTTTGCAAACAATACTACAAAGTGCTGATTATCCTGCTTTTGGCAATTATGACACATCTATTGCCTAGTAGTTTAAAAACAAATTTTGGATCTTTTTTCGGAAAGCTTCCTGTTGTTAGTCAAGCAGCAATCCTTTTCTTAATCATCTGGTTAATTGAACATTACCAATTTGCCCCATCACTGACCCCTATTTACCTGCAATTTTAACCTTTGGATGAATATTTTGCCAGCGCCTCCAATAAATCTGATGGTGGCGGGCAAGGTGTTCTGGTTTTGTAATTAACAAAAACCAGGGTGGTTTGACCTTCATTAATTAAATCATGATTTTCGCGGTAAAGCTTATAGGTAAAAATGATACGGGCACCTCTGATGGCTAAAATAGTTGTTTCAATTGTCAGCAGGTCATCATAAAAGGCTGGGCGGAAAAATTTTGATTGCATATCATATACTGGCAACATTATTCCTTCCTCTTCTAACTTTTTATAGGTAAAACCCAAATTTCTAAGTGCCTCAACCCGACCTACTTCGTAAAATTGCGCATAATTTCCGTAATACACATATCCCATTTTATCGGTTTCGGCATATCTAATTCTAATTTGGGTTTGGCTTGTAAACATGGAAGAAAGTTAAATAAAAAATTATTTCTTTTTGTCAAATTTTGTATTGAATAAATTATTAACATTGCACCCCACAATAAATGAAGTGACAAGGCTGAATCTTGCGACAGACGTGTGATTCACTAGATATAAAATAAAATTGAATAACAAAACAAAAAGCGCATTTTTACTTTAAAAAAAATTAAAAAAAATAGAAGTATCAATCGCATTTTTGATTAACTTGAGACAATGGAAAAAGAGAAGGACTTTCAGCGTGTTTGGGCCAATTGCTTAGAAATTATTAAAGACAATGTGCCACAACAAGCATTTAAAACTTGGTTTGAACCTATTAAACCAGTTAAACTGAGTGCGAGTGTATTAACTATTCAAGTACCGAGTCAGTTTTTTTATGAGTGGATCGAAGAAAATTTTATCGACCTTCTTAAAACTACAATTAGAAAAGAATTGGGTTCAGAAGGTAGATTAGAGTATTCTATCATAATGGAGAATACCTTTAATGCTACACCTTATACTGTTAAAGTTCCAACCACTAATAAAAAAGAACTTAAGAATTTCCCACTTTCAGTTCCTGTCGACACCCAAAGTTCAGGAATTAGAAATCCATTTATTATTCCTGGTTTAAAAAAGGTCAATGTAGAATCTCAGTTAAATCCGAATTATTCTTTTGAAAATTTCATTGAAGGTGATTGCAACCGATTGGCACGTTCAGCCGGCGGAGCAATTGCCAAAAAGCCAGGAGGAACTGCATTTAATCCTCTTCTTATTTATGGTGGGGCTGGTTTGGGCAAAACTCATTTGGCTCAAGCCATCGGCATTGAGGTAAAAAAGGATTTTCCTGGAAAAACCGTATTGTACGTTACAGCAGATAAGTTTTCTGTGCAGTATGTTGACTCTTGCAAAAACAAAAATTTAAACGATTTTATGCATTTTTATCAAATGATAGATGTATTGATTGTTGATGATGTTCAGTTTTTTGCAGGAAAAGACAGAACACAAGAAGCCTTCTTTCATATATTCAACCACTTGCATCAAAATGGCAAACAGGTTGTTTTGACAGCTGACAAACCACCTGTTGAAATGCAAGCTATGGAACAGCGCCTTTTGTCTCGTTTCAAATGGGGTCTATCGGCAGATTTGCAAGTTCCAGGACTTGAAACCAGAATTGCAATATTAGAAAAGAAGATGTACTCTGATGGCGTTGAATTGCCTAAAGATGTTTTAGAATACCTTGCCTACAGCATCACATCAAATGTTAGGGAATTAGAAGGAGCATATATTTCATTGTTGGCTCAGTCATCGATGAATAAAAAAGCCATTACCCTAGAATTGGCAAAACAAATGATTGACAAGTTTGTAAAAAATACTGCTAGGGAAGTTTCTATAGATTATATTCAGAAGGTGGTTTGCGATTATTTCGATTTGCAAATTGATTTACTGAAATCTAAAACACGTAAACGAGAAGTTGTTCAAGCTAGGCAAATTGCAATGTATTTTGCAAAAAGCATGACAAAATCTTCATTGGCAACCATTGGAATGCATTGTGGAGGAAAGGATCACGCAACGGTTTTACATGCTTGCAGAACCGTTGGTAACCTAATGGAGACAGATAAAAGATTCAAGACTTATATAACTGAATTAGAGAAAAAGATTTCTCTTCAATAAAAATTCGCTATGCTCAATATTGTCATCTTTGGACCTCCAGGAGCCGGTAAGGGAACGCAATCAGCTAAATTAGTTGAAAAATACAGTTTGATACACCTGTCTACTGGGGATTTATTGAGAGCTGAAATTGCAGCTGGGTCACCATTGGGTCTTGAGGCAAAAAAACTGATGGATCAAGGTCATTTGGTACCGGATGAGGTAGTTGTGGGCATGATTGACAATAAAATTTCTGCTAACCCTAAGGCTAAGGGTTTTATTTTCGATGGGTTTCCTAGAACAACAGCGCAAGCAGAATCTTTGGACAAAATGTTGTTGCTTAAAGGACATCCAATTGTTGTTACACTTGCTTTAGAGGTGGACCAAGAGGAGTTGACCCATAGAATTTTAGAGCGAGGAAAAGCATCTAACAGGGCTGATGATCAGGATGAATCAATTATTCGCAATCGGATCTCAGAATACACTAACAAGACGGCGCCTCTCAAAACATATTACCAGCACCAAGGAAAATTGGTTTCCTTAAATGGAATTGGAGAAATTCAGACCATATTTGGTTCTTTGTGCGAGGCTATTGACTCCAAAACCAACCATGGCGGACAATAATTTTGTTGACTATGTGAAAATTTGCTGCAGAAGTGGCAAGGGTGGAGGTGGATCTATTCATTTCTTAAGAACTAAAAAAACTGCCAAAGGAGGACCGGATGGAGGAAATGGAGGTCGTGGGGGGCATATCATTTTAAAAGGGAACCAACAATTGTGGACCTTATTGCATCTCAAGTACCGTAAGCATATTATGGCAGAGGATGGGGATGTTGGAAGAGGTCAACTACAGACCGGTGCTGATGGGGCAGACCAAATTTTGGAAGTACCATTGGGAACAGTTGCTAAGGATGCTGAGACTGGGGAGGTATTGTTTGAAATCACACAGAATGGTGAAGAACGAATTCTCATTGAAGGCGGAGTTGGAGGCTTAGGCAATGACCATTTTAAAACATCAACAAGACAGGCACCACGTTTTGCTCAACCAGGGGGAGATGCCATTGAAAAATGGATGATTTTAGAATTAAAGGTTCTTGCAGATGTAGGCTTAGTAGGTTTCCCTAATGCGGGTAAATCAACCCTGCTTTCGGTTGTTTCTGCCGCTAAACCTGAAATCGCAAGTTATCCGTTTACTACCATTACACCAAACCTTGGGATTGTTGCCTACCGTGATTACCAATCCTTTGTTATGGCTGATATTCCTGGAATAATTGAAGGTGCTCATGAAGGAAAGGGACTTGGGGTAAGGTTCTTAAGACATATTGAGAGAAATTCCATCTTGCTGTTTGTTATACCCGCAGATAGCAAATCGATTGTGAAGGAATATGGAATATTAGTAAATGAATTAAAATTATTTAACCCAGAACTGCTTGACAAACAGCGGGTAATAGGTATTTCAAAAATTGATTTGCTAGATACAGAGCTACTTCAATTGATTAAAAAAGAGCTTAAGTCTCAGGCTAAGCAATTGGACAAATTACCAGTAGTTTTCTTCTCAGCCCATGCAGAAAAGGGCATTAATGAATTGAAGGATACCCTTTGGAAACAAATTCACCATGCTGGTTGAAAACCTAAAAGCAATTGACCAACATCTTTTCCTCACTATTAATGGCCTTCATCATCCATTTTTTGACTTTTTGTTTTTTTGGATTTCAAAGGAATGGATATGGTTGCCTCTTTACCTTTGGATAGCCTACCAATTTTATCTCAAATACCCCAAAACTTTTTGGAAATTAATTGGCATAGGAATTCTTTTGGTGGTAGTTACCGATCAAACCAGCTCTCACCTGATCAAAAACTTTTTCAAGCGTTATAGGCCAACGCATCATTTAGTTATCGGACCTTTAACCCATATAGTAAACAACTACCAAGGAGGCCTTTATGGATTTGTTTCCTCTCATGCTGCCAATACAATGGGTTTTGCCATTTATGCAGGGCTGAGATTAAAAAAACAGATGCCTCGATTATTGCCTATTTTGATTGGTTGGTCACTTATTGTCTGCTACAGCCGCATTTATTTAGGGGTTCATTACCCTATTGATGTTATGGGCGGAATAATCATCGGAATTGTGGCAGGCTATTTATCATTTGTATTATCCAAATCAAAGATTTTAAACTAAATAATTTGACTTAAATTTTCTGAATCAAAAGTAATCCATCTCTAATGGGTAAAAATAATTGTCTTACTCTTTGGTCGGATCCAACTTTTCTGTTAAAGGTGTCAATGGCCTGCGTAGCCTTATCTGTTTGAACATCCTTTTCAACAACTTTTCCAGACCATAGGACATTGTCAACAATCATTAGTCCACCTGAGCGCAATTTAGGAAGCAATAACTCAAAATAAACATCATTGTTCTCTTTATCTGCATCAATAAAAACCAAATCAATTTCATCAGGCAATAATTCAATTTTGTTTTGGGCTGATCCTATAATTAAATCGATCCGATTTGCTTCGTTTGCCAAATTAAAATTTTTAATCAATCGGGTCTCCAATTCAGGGTTCTTCTCAATTGTAATTAATCTGCCACCCGCTTTCAAGCCCTTGACTAAACAAAGGGCCGAATAGCCGGTAAAGGAACCAATCTCAACTATGAGAGTAGGTTGAATCAAATGACTTAAAAAAGTGAGGACTTGACCTTGATACCTGCCTGAAACCATGCGGGGCATAAGAACTTGTAATTGCGTTTCGCGTTCAATCTGTTCAAGGATGGGATCAGCAGCCCCAGACAAATCCATGCAATAATCTATAATTGTCTTATTCATCACCATATCATCAGAATCAGTATTTGCAAATTTATACTAAACCAATGAAGTTTCAGTATATTTACACCTTATGCAGTCTCAAATTAAGGCAATAAAATGGTCAATGAACCTACTTTGCATTTTAATTGTATCGGTCGCATTTGGTCAAATTGGAGATTTCACACCTCAAGACCGAGCAATTTTCGAAGATGCGTCAGCCAATTTCAATAAAACCAATTACTATAAAGCACTTCAGTTGTTTCGCAGTTTGTATAAAACCCACCCGGATGACTTGACTATCATACTGCAAACGAACGCGTGTTACTTTAAATTACCAGATTTATTGGATAAAGCACAACCTTTATTGATTAAGGCACAGTCAATTGCCTCTTCGAACCCAGAAGTTATATTTCAGTTGGGATATTTTGATTACCTCAACGAAAACTTTAAAGGGGCCAGCAATTATTTTGAGAAATACTTATCAGTTGCTCCAATGGGCAACGAAGCAGCATGGGTGAAAACGCTCTTAATTGAGACCAGATTGGGTTTAAAATGGCAGGATTTGGGAAATAAAGGAAGAATAACCAATTTAGGTAGTCCTCCGAATTCAGAGTTTGAGGAAAAACAAGGAATGTTGTCAAAACTATCCAAACAATTATTTTTCACCTATAAAGGGGATGGGTGCAAAGGCAATTTATTAGACCTTAACCTGAATCCAAGTGAAAACGGGGATTTTAATGAGGATATTTATTATTGTGAATGGCTTGAAGGAGGCTGGTCAAAACCTAATAATATTGGCACACCGATCAATACTGAGGAGCAAGAATTTCTAGATTGGGTTTCACCAAAGGGGGATGCAATTGTTTTTGAAAGACATGGGGTAAATAGCGGCAACGTATTGCTTATTACACATAAAATCAATGGGAAATGGGAGAATCCTATCCCAATTGGTCCTGCGGTACAACCCAGCTATTGGATTGGTCAAGCTTGGTTAAATACGAACATGGATACCTTGTTTTTTTCAGCTAACCTTCCAGAAGGAAAAGGAGGAAAGGATATTTATATCTCAAGTAAATCTAAGGATGGTACATGGTCGTCTCCAATCAATATTGGTCAGCCAATCAATGGCCCGGGGGACGAGACTTCACCTTTCTTAAATATTGGAGAGGACACCTTGTACTTTGGGTCAAATGGAGGCGAAGGTTTAGGCTTATCAGATATTTATTTTTCAACGAAAAACAAATCAGGATGGTCAAATCCACAAAACCTTGGTTCACCCATTAACAGTGTACAAAATAATGAATGGATAAGGCCGGGATTTTCGGGGTATGAATATTTGATTGATGGTTGTCGAAAAAACGGGAAGGGACAAAGCGATTTGTATTTTTGTCGGATACAAGGACCAGATTTAAAAACCAATGCAACAGACATAGACTATTGGCTTCAAGTTGGGGCATTTAGGCATCCTGAGAACTTCAAACTTCCTATGGCACTAAAAAGCCCATTGCACCTGATTAAAAAAACGGAAGGAGACGGGATAACCAGGATAGCAATTGCTGGACTTTCAACCTTAAAAGCTGCAGAAGATTTGCGGGATCAATTAACCAAAAAAGGAATGCAAGGACTATGGATTACAGCCTACTTGAATGGGAAGCGACTGTCAATTACTGAATTAAAAGGATTCGATAAAATTAAATAATAACCTGATCTAAATGAAAAAGTTACTTCTTATTGCAGGAACTAGACCAAATTTCATAAAACTAGCTCCCTTATACCACCAATTCAAGCATGAAAATACGTTTAATGTTAAAATTTGCCATACAGGACAACATTTTGACACAAATATGTCTGATGTTTTTTGGAAAGCCCTGTCATTGCCGACTCCTGATTTTCAATTGAATATCAAAGGCGCAAATGTGAATGAAATAATCGGAAAGTCATTAATTGAAATTAATAATTTATTAATTGGCGAAACTTTTGACGGAGTAGTTGTTTTTGGAGACGTGAACGCTACCATAGCAGGTGCTTTAGCAGCAGCTCAATCCGGGATTCCCGTTTTCCATGTTGAATCAGGTTTAAGAAGTTTTGATAGAACTATGCCAGAGGAGGTAAATCGGGTAATTACGGATCATATCAGTAATTTACTATTTGTTTCAGAACCAAGTGGAATAATAAACTTGAAGCACGAGGGTATAGCCTCAGAAAAAACATTTCTGGTTGGAAACATAATGATTGAATGTCTATTAAATACCAAGCCAATTTGGCAAAATATAAATTTAAGCACCAACCTAAAGACTATTGCCACAAGCCCTTACATTATTGCTACTTTCCATAGGCCAGAAAATGTAGATTTCGAAAAAAATTTGACTAGGGTCATAGAAATATTATCCTCTATGGCTAAAAACTATAAAGTCATTCTTCCCCTTCATCCTAGAACAAAAAACAAACTGGATCAATTCAAACTATTTGAATTGCTTAATAAAAATGAAAACATCTGCCTTACCGAACCATTACCTTATTTTGAATTTCTCAACTTATTAAATAATTGTCATTGCGTTATTACAGATTCTGGAGGCGTTCAGGAGGAAAGTTCCTTTTTAGGCAAACCTTGCATTACCTTTAGAAACAATACAGAGCGGCCCGTTACCATAACAAATGGAACCAATAAATTGGCAAGTATTTGGGATGAAGATTTTTTTGAAAATATGCAAAACCATATTGAAAGCATCATAGACCTTCCCAAAAACAACATTCAACTTTGGGACAATAAAGTGAGTAAAAGGATCCTAACTGAGATTGAAAACTTCTACAAACAAAAGCAATAAATAAAACCAATGAGCAATTATTTAGAGAATAAAACAATTCTGCTTATTTCACCGGAAGCATGGGGGCCCATTAAAGTTTCGAAACATCATTATGCCACCTATTTGTCTAAGAAAAACAAAGTCTATTTTTTAAACCCAAGCTTACCTGCAAAAAAAAGTTTATCCAAATTCAAAATTCAGGTCGAGAAAATTAATGATGGCCTAAGCATTCTATCTTATAGAAACATTCTACCCAAGCTTAACCAATTTCCAAAAACAATTCAAAAATTAATTTATGCCTTTCAGGCTAAGAAAATACAAGCATGGATACCAGAACCTATAGATATTGTATGGACTTTTGACCCTTATCGCTACTGGGATCAAGGATGCTGGAAAGTAGGCAAACATATTTACCATTCTGTTGACGTCCATTTTTCAAAAGGGTATGAAAACATTATGGCTCAAACCTCCAACTTGGTCTTTATCAACTCAGAAATTCTAAGGGCAAACTTGGAAAAATTTAACCAAAGGGTATTCAAAATTAACCACGGAACTGATATTGATCAATTAACTAAAGCAATTGAATTCAAACCAAACCTGCCAGGGAAAAACAAATTAAAAGCAGGCTTAGTGGCTAATTTCAACCACAATATTGACTTTGATTTAATTGGAAAAATGGCCGAAGAAAACCCGACTATAGATTTCATCATGATTGGCCCCTATCGTACGAATAACTTGGGTATAACAGATCAAACGATTTTCAAAGAAATTGAGACCCTCAAAAAACTTTCAAATGTTTTTTTCATCGGAGGAATCGACTCTGACCAAATCAAAAACTACTTGGATGTTTTGGATATTAATTTGGTACTCTACAAGGAATCTAAAACTTGGAGTAAGAATAATACCTCCAGGGATGGAATTATAATCAACCCACATAAAATAATGGCCTATTTGTTCTCTGGCAAATTATTAGTTTCCTCTTTTATTCATGAATATTGTGAAAACTACCAAGAAGTCATTATTATGTCTAAAGCTAATAGTGAACTTCCTGAATTAATTAAAAAGGCAGCAAGCCAAATAGACTATTATAATGGTCCTGAACTTATACAAAAAAGGATAGGAGTAGCAATCGCCAATAGTTATGATAATCAAATTAAGAAAATTGGAACCATCATCCAAAATGAAGGTTAAAAAAAGCTAATATTAGCTTGGGTTTGGTTGATTTATATTAACTTAATTTCATTTTCACCTTTGGATCCATTTCACCAATTGCTTTCATAAATTGATTAGAAGGGAAGATCTTCAATTTTCGGGATGGCAAAGTTACTTCCATTTTTTGGGATACATCTATCAACCTAAACTTTAATAAACAAGTAGGTTCACCTTCTTGCTTGGTTTCCTCAGCCAAGGTAAAAATTTGATCTACTAAGTCAGGGGTTAATTGGTCTACAAAAACAGTTAGCGTAATTTGTTTGGTCAATTTCTCTCTTAACTCTGTTAACAATTGAATTGAACTGATTTTCAACTCTAAGTTGTCTTCTTGCTTGTACCGTTCTTGAACTCTTGCCTTTATGTACAAAAACCAGCCTGGATTTATAAAGGACTTAAATTTCGCATAATCATCTCCAAATAGTGTAATTTCGAAATTAGCCTTATAGTCTTCAATGGTAAAACTGCCAAATGGTTTTCCCATTTTTGATACTCTGTGGTTAACACCTGTAACAATCCCTCCTATAGATAAATCTCGGTTCTTTAAGGCCTTTAAATCTTGGAGATCATTGATGGCTATGTTGCAATAATTGGTCAATTCTAGTTGGTAGCTATCTAAGGGGTGACCAGATAAATAAATTCCGACTACTTCTTTTTCAAACTTGAGTTGCTCGAGGTTACTCCAAGGCTCGCAACCTGGCACCTTTGGCTCTGGCTGAACAGAGGCTGAGCCTTCGCCAAATAAACTTTGCTGGGCTGAACGCAATGATTCTTGGTAGTTGTTTCCATAGCGGACCACCTTATCTAAGAATGTAATTCCATCTGGCCCATCAGGATTAAAATATTGGGCACGATGAACACCTTGAAAGGAATCAAAAGCACCAGCATAGGCTAAACTTTCTAGGGATTTGCGATTGGCTGCTCTTAAGTTTACCCGTCTGGCAAAATCAAAAATGGATGGAAAGGCATTTCCAGATTCCCTTTCGCTCACAATAGCTGCAACTGCACCCTCTCCTACCCCTTTTACTGCACCCAACCCGAAACGAATCTCTCCTTTTTTATTCACTGCAAAATCATGCTTACTTTCATTTACATCTGGTCCTAAAACCGCTATGGACATCCTGCGGCATTCCTCCATAAAAAAGGTAACTTTTTCAATATTGCCTAAATTATGGGTTAAAACAGAGGCCATGTATTCGCTGGGGTAATTGGCTTTCAAATAAGCTGTTTGATAAGCTACGAAAGCATAACAAGTTGAATGAGATTTATTAAATGCATATTGGGCAAATGCTTCCCAATCTGTCCAAATTTTCTCTAGTTTATCATCTGCAAATCCTTTTGAACGAGCTCCATCCAAAAATTTACTTTTCATTTTATCTAGGGTAGCCCTGTCCTTTTTACCCATTGCTTTTCTTAAAACATCTGCATCCCCTTTAGAAAATCCGGCAATTTTTTGAGACAATAACATGACCTGCTCCTGATAGACGGTGATTCCATAAGTATCTTCTAAATATTCTGCCATTTCAGGTAAATCATAAGCAATCGGCTCTCGTCCGTGTTTACGGGCTATAAACTTTGGGATGTACTCAATTGGGCCTGGGCGATACAATGCATTCATTGCAATCAAATCTTCAAACTTATCTGGCCTTAGGTCCTTCAAATGCTTTTGCATACCGGCAGACTCAAACTGGAACGTGCCGTTTGTTTCGCCTTTCTGGTACAAATCAAAAGTCTTGGTATCATCTAATGGAATAGCATCAATATCTATTTTAACTCCATGGTTTTGTTCAATTAATTCTAATGCATCCTTTATAATAGACAAGGTTTTAAGGCCCAAAAAGTCCATTTTGATTACCCCACTGTCTTCGATCACCTTTCCATCAAATTGAGTAATCCATAAAGAAGATTCCTTTGATGTGGAGACCGGAATGATTTCAGTCAAGTCTTTAGGTGCAATAATGATCCCCGCAGCGTGGATGCCGGTTCCTCGAACTGACCCCTCTAAGATGATTGCTTCCTTTAACACCTTTGCTTGTAAATCATCTCCTTGGTAAATTTCTCTCAGTAGCTTTACATTCTCAAGGTCTTCACCCGTAATTCCCTCTTTCTCCTCTAAGCCCTTTTCCCCTTTAAAATCTGCTGTCAACAGCCTTTTTAATTCGATACCGGGCTTATCGGGCACTAATTTGGTGATACGATTTGAATCTTGAAGCGGAAGGTCGAGTACCCTTGCCACATCCTTAATGCTCATTTTGGCCGCCATAGTGCCATAAGTAACAATTTGGGCTACTTGATTTTGGCCATATTTTTGCACGACATAGTCAATGACCTTATCTCTGCCTTTGTCATCAAAATCGGTATCAATATCGGGCATTGACTTCCGATCTGGATTTAAAAAACGCTCGAAAAGTAAATTGTATTTTATCGGATCAATATTTGTTATTCCAATTGCATAGGCTACCGCAGACCCTGCAGCCGACCCACGACCAGGACCAACCATCACACCGATTTCTTTGCCTGCCTTAATAAAATCCGCTACAATTAAAAAATAGCCAGCAAATCCCATGGTTTTGATGGTAAATAACTCGAAATTGAGTCGTTCTTCAATTTCTGGGGTGAGTTCTTTGTAACGTTCCAAAGCCCCTTTAAAAGTCATGTCTCTCAAAAATTCATCTTGCGTGTCAAAACCAGCTGGAATCTTAAAATGTGGCAATAAGATGTCTTGCTTGAGCTTTAATGGTTCAATTTTCGAAACAATTTCATTGGTGTTGTCAATGGCTTGAGGAATGTCCGCAAACAGCTTTGACATTTCATCAGTTGTTTTGAAATAAAATTGGTCGTTGTAAAAAGCGAAACGGCGATCGCGCCCAATTGCCTCATCTTCAGCAAAGTCCTTCATCACTGGTTTGCTTTGCTTTTCGCCTGTATTGATACACAATAAGATGTCATGTGCATTTGAATCTGCCTGGTCAACATAATGCGAATCATTGGAGGCAATGATTTTTACATTGTACTTTAGCGCAAGCTCTAATAGAGTTTTATTGACCTTGTTCTGATCAGGAATATCATGTCTTTGCAATTCAACATAATAATCCTCACCAAAAATATCTAACCACCATTTGAATTCGGCTTCACCTGCAGCTTCTCCCTTGCGCAAAATGGTGCGCGGTACGGATGCCCCTAGGCAACAAGTAGTGGCTATTAAACCCTCATGGTATTGTAAAATGAGTTCTTTGTCGATCCGTGGATACTTACCATATAGGCCTTCAATATAACCTAAGGAACAAAGTTTAACTAGATTTTTATATCCTGTGGAATTCTTAGCCAATAATAATTGGTGGCAGCGTTGGTCTTTATCATCCTTTGTAAATTGCTTTTTATGGCGGTTTTCTACCAGGTAAAATTCGCAACCTACGATTGGTTTAATTTTAGAGGGTTGATCAGGGGTATTGTGCTTTGAAGCCTCAGCTACAAATTTAAACACACCAAACATATTTCCGTGGTCTGTAATGGCGACGCCTGGCATATTATCGGCAATAGCCTTGCGGTAAAGTGAAGAGATATCAGCGGCACCATCCAATAATGAATACTGGGTGTGAACGTGTAAATGAGAAAATTGCATGGGAATAATTTTCGCTAATTTAACCCAAAACTGATAAAACCTTCGTACATATTTAATAAATTTGGTATATTGTTAAAAAGAATTTCAAATGCTGAAATGGAGGCGAAAAATAGGTTTGGGAATACTGATTGGGACATTGTGTTTCCTGGCAGGATTCGCTCAAGATGAACCCAACCAGACCCATTCGCTATTGTTTAAAATTAGAGACAAAGAAAATTTCCCAATTTCTGGAGTTACAGTATCCATTTACACCAAAACTGACAATAAAATCATTCAAACAAGCACGACCGGAAAAACAGGGGATTTGTCATTTGTTGTTAAATTATTTAATGACTACTTGGTTGTGATTAAAAAGAAAGGATACCTACCCAAGAAAATTATTTTGAATTCGCAGCCTCCAGAAAAGAAA
>Ga0364880_10294_pt2 | contig 16074 bp, 6 predicted proteins | sample ExccelJu500001D3_5_FD_206927 | JGI IMG/M metagenome (GOLD analysis project Ga0364880, IMG submission 206927) | Enriched cells from Trout Bog Lake Hypolimnion, Wisconsin, USA - BchlTB.July30.5000.01.D3 | ecosystem: Environmental > Aquatic > Freshwater > Lake > Hypolimnion/Profundal zone | place... | reverse complement strand
TCCCGGAAATCCATCCTCCTTCTTCATTTAATTCTAAATTCTCAATTTAAATTATCATGGATTGTCTTTTAAAATCCAAAATAACCTAATTTTCAGGAATAAAATTTAAAATAATTGTGAGGGATAAAAATTAATATTTTGATTTACAAATAGTGATATAATCCATATTTTCATAAAATTGTTCATTTTAAAAAGATTGTGTATGGGTAATTTTGCTTTAACTAAATCGGACACTTGTGGAAAAACCTAAATTCAACCGGCCATTTATTCTGGGCATTACCCTGGTCTCTGCAATGGGCGGACTTTTGTTTGGATACGACTGGGTAGTAATCGGTGGGGCCAAGCCATTTTATGAGCGTTTTTTTGAAATCGCCTCATCACCTTCCCTGCAAGGGTGGGCCATGAGCAGTGCTCTGATCGGTTGTCTTGCCGGCGCAATGGCTTCGGGTTATCTCTCTGATCATTTCGGACGCAAACGTCCTTTAATAGGAGCAGCTGCTTTGTTCACCATTGCCGCCATCGGTACCGGTGCTGCCAATCAATTCACGCTCTTTATTCTGTTCAGGTTAATCGGCGGGCTCGGAATCGGACTGGCATCGGCGATCTCACCCATGTATATTGCTGAAATTTCACCGGCTCATCTGCGCGGAAGGCTCGTCTCCATCAATCAACTCACCATTGTAATAGGTATCCTTGCCGCTCAAATCATCAATTACCTGATTGCAGACAAAATTCCGGAAAATTCATCAGCCAAGATGATTTTGCAGTCGTGGAACGGGCAGACCGGTTGGAGATGGATGTTTTGGGCAGGAACAGTCCCTGCATTACTGTTTTTTATTTTTTCATTCTTTATTCCTGAAAGCCCTCGTTTTCTTGCAAAAATGGGGAAATGGACGGACGCATCCTTAATTCTGAAGCGGATTGGCGGTGCCAATTATTCATCTCAGGAACGAAATGAGATTGCAAAAACGATCCAGAATACAGATAACAGCATCGATTGGAAAGTTTTGGCATCAAAAAGGGTTCGGCCTTTACTGGTTTTAGGAATAGTTCTGGCCATATTTCAACAATGGTGCGGTATCAACGTAATCTTCAATTATGCCGAAGAGGTATTTACTTCAGCCGGCTATTCGGTAGGTGATATGCTTTTTAATATTGTGATTACCGGAACTGTTAATCTGATATTTACACTGTTGGCCATGCGAATGGTTGACAGCTGGGGCCGGCGGAAAATGATGCTGCTTGGAGCCGGCGGACTAGCGATCATCTATTTGATATTGGGAACCAGTTATTTTCTGGCATTGAAGGGGCTGGCAATATTGGTGCTGGTTATGTCTGCGATTGCAACCTACAGTATGACCCTTGCGCCGATTACGTGGGTAGTCCTTTCCGAAATATTCCCGAATAAAGTTCGCGGTACAGCTATGGCCATCGCCACTACTTCACTCTGGATAGGTTGCTTTGTTTTAACCTATACCTTCCCAATTCTGAACAGGGTATTGCACGCCAGTGGAACTTTTTGGCTATATGGCTTGATCTGCCTTTCCGGATTCCTGTTTATCCTGAAAAAATTACCTGAAACGAAAGGTAAAAGTCTGGAGGAGATAGAAAAAATGAAGTGACAACTATCGGGGAAACCTACGTGATCTATTGTAGCTATGTGGTTTATTAAAAGAAACAGAATAGAAACTGATTTAAATTTTAGGGTGATTTATCGAAACAAATAATAATTATGAAATTTATTAATATTATACTTAGCTCTCTGATTATTTTATCAGTTGCCTGCCAAAAGCCGGGAACCCAAAACAAGATAGATCTTTCAGGCACCTGGCAATTTGCCGCCGATCCTTCAGACAAGGGAATTCCGGAAAATTGGTTAGACAAAACATTCACGGACAGCCTGAAACTTCCCGGATCGATGACATCAAACGGCAAGGGGGATGCCATTACCCTGTCAACACCCTGGACGGGTCAGATTGTGGATAGTTCATTTTATAAAAATCCCGAATATGCCAAATACCGGGAACCGGGGCAACTCAAGATCCCATTTTGGTTGCAACCCCTCACTTATTATAAAGGCGCTGCATGGTATCTAAAAGAGGTAACTATACCGAAGGAGTGGAGTCGCCAATCCATTGAACTTTTCCTTGAACGCTGTCACTGGGAGAGCCGTCTCTGGGTTGACGATAGTCTCATCGGAATGCAAAATTCCCTTGGAACACCACACAGGTATGATCTGACGGGTATCTTAACTCCCGGAAAACATCTGTTGATACTTTGTGTAGATAACCGGGTAAAGGATATCGATCCAGGGTTGAATTCGCACAGCATATCAGACCATACCCAAACCAACTGGAACGGGGTCGTCGGAAAACTTTTCCTTATAGCCAGACCACTGATTAACATTAAGAATATTCAGGTTTACCCGGATATTGAACACAAAAAATTTACGGCCCGGATCCGGGTCAATAATTCCGCTAAAATCCCGATGATTGCAACGCTAAAATTATCGGTAAGCGGTCCCGGTACTCCTGAAAATCAATCTCATCATTTTACCTTGTCTGCAGGGGAGAATATCCTGACAATGGAATACCCGATGGGACAGTCCCCTAAACTTTGGAGCGAATTTCACCCCGAAATTTATCAGCTCACGGCTACTCTCAAGTGTAAACATCAGGAAACAACTGACACGTATCAGACAACTTTTGGGATGAGGGAGTTCAAGGCTGTAGGGAAACAATTGCTGATCAATGGGAAGCCCACCTTTATGCGTGGAACACTCGAATGTGCAATCTTTCCAAAGACAGGTTATCCGGCCACCGGTATCCCGGAATGGCTTCGCATTTTTGATGTGTGCCGGGCGCATGGTCTGAACCATATGCGATTCCACTCCTGGTGCCCTCCGGAAGCCGCTTTTGAAGCCGCCGACCAAACCGGATTTTACCTTTCGGTGGAATGTTCATCCTGGGCCAATGGTTCAACGACTATTGGTGACGGAAAGCCCATTGACCAATATCTCTATGATGAAAGTCAGCGCATGGTTGAAAGTTATGGCAACCATCCCTCATTCTGCATGATGGTTTACGGGAATGAACCAGCCGGGCAGAACCAGATCTCATTTCTTACGAATTTTGTCAAATTCTGGAAGAGTAAGGATAACCGCCGAATTTACACCACCGGTTCCGGCTGGCCGATCATTCCCGAAAATGATTACCTGAGCTCACCGGCTCCTCGAATTCAGGGATGGGGAGAGGAATTAAAAAGCATTATCAACAGCCAGCCACCCCGAACTGACTATGACTGGTCGGCCTTTAATTCCAAATATCTTCAGCCAATTGTAAGCCATGAAATTGGTCAATGGTGTGTCTACCCTGATTTTAAAGAGATTGCCCAATATGATGGGGTTTTGCACGCCCGTAACTTCGAAATTTTCCAGGAAACCTTAAAAGAACACGGCATGGCACAACTGGCCGACAGCTTTTTACTCGCCTCCGGAAAATTACAGGCGCTGTGTTACAAAGCCGAAATTGAAGCAGCATTGCGAACCTGTGGATTCGGCGGATTCCAGTTGCTTGATCTGCACGATTTCCCGGGACAGGGGACAGCTCTGGTTGGTGTGCTTAATGCCTTCTGGGGTGAGAAAGGATATATTACTCCTGCTGAATATAAGCGGTTCTGCAACAGTACAGTTCCTTTAGCCCGATTGAAAAAATGTGTTTTTACAGGAAATGAGCCTTTTGAAGCGGCGATTGAGGTGGCTCATTTCGGGGATGTCCCAATCTTAAACTGTACACCCGAATGGAAAATCTCTGATAAAGCCGGGAAGACAGTTCAAAAAGGCAGATTCGTAAAAACCACAATCCCTTTGGGAAATGGTTTTAAACTTGGAAATGTCAGCTTACCGTTATCATCCTTTGAATCTCCTCAGAAACTCACCCTTGAAGTAACTGTAAATCAATTCAGCAACAGCTGGGATTTTTGGGTTTACCCTGCAAAAAAAGAGAAGATTGCAGGTGAAGACAATATTCAAATAGTCAACCACCTTGATTCCAAAACAGCTCAGCTTCTGGAAAATGGTGGAAGTGTTTTGTTAAACCTGAAAAAAGGGACTCTTGCCGGCGCTATGGGTGGAGACATCAAAATCGGATTCTCCAGTATTTTCTGGAATACAGCATGGACTCACGGACAGGGGCCGCATACCCTGGGCATTCTTTGCAATCCAACCCATCCTGCATTAGCCGGTTTCCCCACTGAATTTTACAGCAACTGGCAGTGGTGGGATGCCATGTGCCATTCGGGTGCAATCAACCTGAGCACTTTCCCTTCCGGAATTACCCCTATCGTGCGGGTGATTGACGACTGGTTTACCAATCGTCCGCTGGCTTTATTGTTCGAAGCTAAAGTCGGAAAGGGAAAAATACTCGTTTCAGGTATTGATTTGAACACTGATCTGGGAAATCGTCCTGAAGCACAACAGCTTATTTACAGCCTGAAAAAATACATTGCCGGATCGCAGTTTAATCCGGCAATCACCTTGAATATTGCACAAATTCAGAAACTTACAAAATAATGCCGATGAAATATTTAACCACATTCATTAAAAAGTCAGCCATGAGAACAATCCGGGGGTTCACAATTTTTGTTGCCATCTTTATCTTATTCATTCCTGCATTATCAGTTGGTGCCGAACCTTTAAAACCAGCATTGGGGGATGATGATGAAATACTGACCCCAAAACCGAACCCTGCCCCAAGGATTAACGGACCATTGGTTTATGGATGCCGACCAGACCACCCGTTCTTATACCGGATTCCATGTCAGGGGGAACGACCCATCCATTTTTCAGTCAAAGGGCTTCCTCCGGAATTAAAACTTGATCCGACAGCTGGTATTATTACCGGAAAAACACCTGCCAAAGGAGAGTATTCAATGCTAATTCATGCAAATAATTCAAAAGGGAAAGACCAACGGCAATTCAAACTTGTTGCCGGTGATCAGTTGGCGCTCACACCTCCCATGGGCTGGAACCACTGGTACGCCCATTACGACCGGATCACCGATAAAATGATGCGCGAGGCTGCAATTGCAATGATCAGCAGCGGCATGGCCGATGTCGGTTATCAATATGTCAACATCGACGATTGCTGGATGAACGCCCCAAAAAATAATGATCCCCTTCGCGTGGGACCCTTGAGGGACGAGCAGGGAAATATTATACCCAATAAACATTTTCCCAATATGAAAGGGCTCACCGATTATATTCATTCCACAGGATTGAAAGCAGGAATCTACACCTCTTCAGGTCCGTTAACCTGCGGTGGGTTTACCGGAGCCTGGCAACACGAAGAGCAGGACGCGAGGCAATTTGCTTCATGGGGATTCGATTTTTTGAAATATGACTGGTGTTCTTACGGGGACCTTGCAGGAAAAAATGTCGATCTGGAAGGTTTTCAGAAACCTTATCGTAAGATGGGCAAAATCCTTAAATCCCTGGATCGTGATATGGTTTTTAACCTTTGTCAGTATGGCATGGGTGATGTCTGGAAATGGGGTGGCGAAGTCGATGCGCATTCCTGGCGAACCGGGGGGGATCTTGGATTTGAACTTGATCGCATATTTGATGTAGCATTAAAGAATGCTCAGATCGGTCAATTTAATAAGCCAGGCGAGTGGAACGATCCCGATTATATCCAAATCGGATGGATCGGTAATGCCAATAAAATGGGGATACCCGAACTTACCCCCATGCCGGCCAATATGCAATATGTCTATATGTCGCTCTGGTCCCTGCTGGCTGCTCCTCTCATTTACAGTGGCGACATGTCGAAACTTGACCCCTTTACCCTCAACATCCTATGTAATCCGGAGGTCATTGGAGTGAACCAGGATCCTCTTGGGAAATGCGGGGAAGTCATGAACCGTTCGAAAGAGTGCTTTTTGATGGTCAAAAAACTGGCTGACGGCTCAACAGCTGTCGGGCTCTTTAACAGGGGTAAAAATAAGGCAGATATCTCTATGACATGGAGTGAGTTAAAAATATCGGATGGACATCAGGTCCGGGATCTGTGGCGTGAAAAAGATCTGGGGGTTTATAAGGAAAAATTCAGTGCCCTTGTTCCTTCCCAGGGGGTTGTGATGATTAAAATATCAAAGTAATTTTATGGCATGTATAACAAATAATTGTTTCTGTGACGTTTAGTGTGGAGAATAGGAATATTTCCCTTATAGCAGTTGGCCATTGGCTTCTGGCTGGTGGCAGTTTTTTAGCTAGAGAAAATCGCTCCTTCCAGAACAAGGTTTCTGATAAAAGCCAATTGCATTCTTGCTAGACGCCAGTAGCCCGCAGCAAGGAGCAAATCATTAACCAATTAGCAAAATGAGTAGCTTATTCCCCCCACGATTCATTAAAGAGCCAACAAATTCAAAAAATCAAATCCTAAAACAATGAACAGACGCTATATTTCCATTCTCCTGTTTCTTTCACTCATTTCCGGATGCAGTCGAAACGCCCTCTTTACAATTAAAATTGCCGATTTTGGTCTGAAACCGGGGACTGGAGAAAATGCCATTCCTGCAATTATAAAGGCGCTAAAAGAGTGCAAAAAGCACTCAGCATCAGTGCTAATTTTTGAAAAGGGACGATACGATTTCATGATTGATTCGACCCATAGCCGGATCTATTATGAATCAAACACTACCAATGACTCACCTAAAAATCTGGCTATTCTGATTGAAGAATGCAACGGTCTTACGCTGGATGGGGGAAATTCCGAGTTCGTTTTTCATGGAGCGATACAACCCATCAGCGTAGATCACAGCGCCCGGATCACCATTAAAAATGTCAATATTGATTGGGATATCCCTTTGACCGCCCAGGCAAAAATTATTGCGACCTCACCTAAAAATATTGATCTTGAAATTGATACGAAGCAGTTTCCATACGAGATAAACGAGGGTAAACTGATCTTTACCGGTGAAAACTGGAAAGCCAGGCCGACCGGATTTATGGAGTATGAAGCAAATACCCACCGGATAGCAGCCGGCACCGGTGACAATGGTTGCATCCGGGGAGATTGGAGCAAATTTACGGAGGAGGAACTAAAGCCCGGAATCGTTCGGTTGAATGGCCCGTTCACCCGTACCCCCGCCGTCGGAAATTACCTGATCCTGCGCCACAGTAAACGGGATCATGCCGGAATCTTCATTCTGGAAAGCAGTAATGTGACTCTTGAAAGTGTTAATTTGTATCACACTGCCGGGTTGGGAATCCTGTCACAGTTTACCCGGAACCTGAATTTCCGCAATGTAAAAGTCATTCCAAACAACGCTAAAAACCGCTATCTCAGCGGGCATGATGACGGCTTTCATTTTTCAAATTGTGCCGGTAAAATATCAGTCACTGACTGTGAATTTGGGGGGTTGATGGATGACCCGATCAATGTTCACGGAACCAGTGTCCGGATTATTGAGAAAACGAACGACCATCAGTTGAAATGTCGTTTCATGCACGAGCAAAGTACCGGAATGACCTGGGGTCATCCGAATGATACAATCGGTTTTATTGAACACAAGAGGATGCAAACCGTTTCGAAAAAGTCATTAAAGCGCTTCGAAAAGATAACTCCCGAAGAATTCCTGGTCGAATTTAACGACCCTTTGCCCACCGGAATAATTGTCGGCGATGCTTTGGAGAATTTAAGCTGGTCACCTGAATTAGCTATCCAAAACTGCATTTTCGGAAGTTGCCGGGCCAGAGGTCTGCTGGTTTCTACCCCTCGTAGAGTACTGATTGCCAACAATAAATTTGAGTCAAGCGGCTCGGCCATCCTGATAGCCGGCGATGCCAACGGCTGGTACGAGTCGGGGGCAGTTTCGGATGTAACTATTACCAATAACCTGTTTAAGGATGGTTGTATGACCTCCATGTACCAATTCTGTGAAGGTATTATCAGTATATTTCCGATCATACCGGAAGTTGATCCACTCAAACCATTTCACCGGAATATCACCATCGAACACAATACCTTTAATGCGTTTGATTTTCCGGTTTTATATGCCTTGTCAGTGTGTGGACTAAAATTCAAAAATAACCGGATTATCCGTTCGCACCAGTTCGAACCCTTTCATGAACGCAAGCACTTCCTCACCTTTGAATCGTGTTTAAATATTGAAGTAAATGGGAATCAATTTGAGGGTGATGTATTGGCAAAAGATATCCGCCTCGAAAAAATGGATAAAAGTCAATTAAATTCAGACCTGAAATTATTGACCAAATCATTTGAATAAACTTCCAAAAAATTGAAAAACAAAATAATAGAAAAAGGAAGCCAGGTCATTGCCTGGTACGAAAAGGTAATTATTCCTACCTACGGTATAGGGAAACCGGAGAAAAACCCCATGTTTCTGGAAAAACGTGTTTACCAGGGTAGCAGTGGAGTGGTATACCCTCACCCGGTGATAGAGAAAATTCTCGATGAAAAGATTGATAAGGAGTGGAATGCCATTTTCATCGAGAATCAATATTTGAAAATCATGATCCTCCCCGAACTTGGCGGCAGGATCCAAATGGCTTTTGACAAAACCAAACAACGCCATTTTGTCTATTACAACCGGGTAATCAAACCTGCCCTTGTTGGATTAACCGGACCCTGGATTTCAGGGGGGATCGAATTTAACTGGCCACAACATCACCGGCCTTCAACCTTCGAGCCTGTCGATCATTGCATTGAGAAGAATAAGGATGGAAGTATAACTGTATGGTGCAGCGAGGTGGAACGGATGTTCCGGACCAGGGGTATGGCAGGTTTCACCCTTTATCCCGATAAGGCTTTCCTGGAAATCAAGGTGAAACTTTATAACCGGACGAACTTCCCTCAAACTTTTTTATGGTGGGCAAATCCCGCGGTCAAGGTAAATGACGATTATCAGTCCGTTTTTCCTCCCGATGTCAACGCGGTATTCGACCATGGCAAACGGGATGTCTCGGAATTCCCTATTGCAAGGGGTACCTATTACAAGGTGAATTATTCACCGGGAACCGATATTTCGCGGTATAAAAATATTCCGGTTCCCACCTCTTACATGGCTATCAACTCGAAATACAATTTTGTAGGAGGTTATGAAAACGACACCCAAGGGGGGTTATTGCATGTTGCAAATCACCATGTTTCGCCCGGGAAGAAGCAGTGGACCTGGGGACACAGCGATTTTGGGAAAGCATGGGACCGTAACCTGACAGATGAAGATGGTCCCTATATCGAACTGATGTGCGGTGTTTATACCGATAATCAACCCGACTTTTCGTGGCTGATGCCCGGAGAGGAAAAGACCTTTTCACAATACTTCATGCCTTATCGTGATTTGGGTGTGATTAAAAATGCCACCAAAGAGGCAATGGTAAATCTGGAAATCCTGGATGGAAGAGCTACTGTAAAAGCTTATACTACTGCTGCTTATCCTAATGCCAGAATTTTATTGGAGATCGGGCAACAAATTTTAATCGATGAACGGTTCGATTTCCATCCTGCATCCTTCTATGAAAAATCGGCGAAACTTCAGGAAGGACCAGATTCCCCAAAAGTACAGATTGGCATTTTTTCTTCTGCAGGGAAAAATCTGGTAAGCTGGGAATCTGGAACTGACATTCAAAAGCCGATCCCGGAACCTGCAGAAGCTGCTCAACTGCCGGAGGAAATCAGCAGTAACGAGCAGCTTTACCTCACAGGATTGCATCTCGAGCAATATCGCCATGCCACTTACAACCCCGCAGATTACTATTTTGAAGCACTGCACCGTGATCCAAAAGACTTCCGTTGCAACAATGCTTTGGGATTATGGTTCCTGCGGCGGGGTCAGTTTTTAAAAGCTGAGAATTATTTCAGAAAGGCCATTTCAACACTGACAGAACACAATCCGAATCCAATCGATGGGGAACCTTTTTATAACCTTGGACTTGCCCTTTGTTACCTGGGAAACGAAGAGGATGCTTATGATTCATTTTACAAATCTATCTGGAATGCAGCATATCAGGAGATGGGATATTTCCGGTTGGCAACACTGGAAGCAAAAAAGCATAACTGGGAAGAAGCACTTGAACTGATCGACCGGTCATTAATCAGGAATTGGCACAATCATAAGGCTAGACAATTGAAGGTAAGCCTTCTGCGAAAACTTAATCGAATCGACGATGCGCTTCTATTGGCAGAAGACTCACTTGCACTTGACAAATTTAATTTCGGGGCTTTATTTGAAAAATGTTTGATGAAACCTGACAGGTTTGAAGAACTGACCAACCTTATGCGTGGCAATATACATGCTTATATCGAATTTGCACTCGATTTTGCATTAGCGGGACTGTTCGATGAAGCTACCGAACTGCTCAAAATCGGGATAAGTGAGCAAAATGATAAGCCGGTTTACCCCATGGCCTATTATTATAAAGCGTGGTTCGAATCCCAGGAAGGGAATCCTGCCGATTCTCTGAAAACCTTGAAGATTGCTGCCGGAGCGTCTTCTGATTACTGTTTTCCCAATCAGAATGAAGCTGTGGTCGTTTTGGAATGGGCCAAGACTCAAAATCCTGATGATGCCAAAGCCCCGTATTATCTGGGTAATTTCTGGTACAATGCGCTTCAATACGACCAGGCAATTGAAAATTGGGAATTGTCAGTAAATCTTGATGATCAGTTTCCTACTGCGCAACGCAATCTGGCATTAGCCTGTTTTAATAAATTATACGAACCTCAAAAGGCGTTGGCTTTTCTAGATAGAGCTTTTGATTTAGATCAAAGTGATTCCAGGATATTGATGGAACTTGATCAGTTATACAAACGGCTCAATTATTTGCCGGAGAAACGTTTGAAGAATCTGGAAAAGCACCTGAATCTGGTAGAAGAACGGGACGACCTTTACCTGGAAAGAGCCACACTTTACAATGAACTGGGGTTGTACGACAAGGCCTATCAGCTCATTATGAACCGAAAGTTTCATCCATGGGAGGGTGGAGAAGGAAAGGTTACCGGTCAGTATGTGCTTAGTCTGATTGCAATGGCAAAAAAAGCAATCGATACAAAGGATTTTGAAAAAGCAATTGATCTACTTAATCAGGCACGTTACTATCCTGAGAATCTTGGAGAGGGGAAATTATACGGTGCGCTGGAGAATGAAATTTTTTATTGGCTGGGCTGTGCCTTTGAAGGGGCAGGTATGGCCGATCAGGCAGTCGAATGCCGGCATATCGCGTCCCGGGGATTGAAAGAACCGGCAACTGCAATCTTTTACAATGACCAACAGGCAGATACCATTTATTTTCAGGGAATGGCTTTGAAGCATCTGAACAGGATTAAGGAGGCTAAGGAGCGATTTGAATCATTAATCAGATTTGGGGAATTGCACTTGAATGATGCATACAAACTCGACTATTTCGCCGTTTCGCTGCCTGATTTACTAATTTGGGACGATGATCTCACTAAACGAAACAACGAGAATTGTCAAAAACTGATCAGACTTGGGGAATTGGGGCTGTCCCAACTTTAATACTTCTTTGTAAACAGGATCTGCAAAAAACTAGCAACTGATTGTTATTCATATCTATATAAATTAATTTAATCGTTGAAGTGCAAAGGAAACTGAATTGCAAATGCAAAATCGGTGCATCCAAATATCTCCATCGTTAGTAAAAATACTGAACCAACGGCCAGCGAAGCTAAAGGATTTAATCTAAATAACCCCCAGTTTCGTTTCACTTCACTGGAGGTTAAGGATCTGGTGAAAACCGGAACCCTGACAGGGTTCAATATTAACAATTTAACTTAACATTCAGGTTATTGGGTAACCACTAACTTAACAGTCAATATCTGACTTTTCCACCTCATTACTCCAATATAAATTCCTGCTGGGAGTACCTGACCGAAGTAAACGGCTTGGGGAATTCCCGCTGGTAAATCTGCATCAAAGATCCTGGAAATATATTGCCCGGAAATAGATAGAATATCGAGTGTCACTCTCGAAGTCACCCCAATCTGAAATTCAAAGTTTGCAGGACCTAAAGTGGGATTAGGATAGACCTTTAATACATTCTCTAAAACAGGTAAAACTGAAGTTTCCGATGAGCTGATTACCTGTATACTATCCGATTTTAGACTGCTTTTTCTGACGTTAATGCTCATGGATCGAGGCGTACTTATACCGCATCCATTTGCTGTCGACACACTCAGAATACCCGATGTTGCCGAGCTGGAATAATTGATTTTTACAAAATTCATAATTCCAGAAATGGTAGCCCCAATTCCCGAGTAGTTCCAGTCGTAAGATACATTTGACATTGCTGGAACGGCGTATGGAACATTCTTTTGACCCTGATTCACCGTTGATGTTGAAACGATGAAGTTTCCCGGCTCATTTGGAGAAGAATTGACTGTTACCGTTGTTCCTGCCCAATTAGAGCAACCGCTTCCGTTTGTCAAGGTGTATTTTATCGTTACACTGCCCGACACTATACCGGTGACAACACCGGTATTACTGACCTTCACAATCGCACTGTTCGAACTCGACCAGACACCTCCGGTTGTTGACTCGTGCAAGGCGGTTATTTTGCCCGCACAGATAGTTGTAGTTCCGGTAATAGGACCTGGTGAAGTTGGCAATGGAATGATGCTTATAACAGCATTTCCGGTCATCAGCGTTGATGTTGGAGGAAGGACGGTTATCAATGCTACGGTATAGGTTCCGGCAACTGTTTCAAGTCCGAAGCTTATCGCAGATCCGGTACCAATTATCACATTTCCAATATTATGCCCGTTATATTTCAACTGATATAAAGCTCCTCTTTTAGAACCACTTAAGCCAACCGGCAATCCGTTTCCACCTGCGCAATAGGAACCGCCGCCAGTCACACTGTACAATGATGACGAACTGATCACATTCACAGAAATCGAAGCACTATTTGTGCACCCACCTGTTGTGAGTGTATAATTTATTGTAACGCTCCCTGCCGAAACACCTGTCACTACTCCTGTGTTGCTGTTAACTGAAGCAATTGCTGAATTTGAACTGCTCCAAACACCTCCGTTTGTCGAATCATGCAGGGTTATTGTGCTTCCGGCATTCACTGTAGTTGTCCCCGTAATTGCATTTACGATAGGAGGCAAAGGTTGCGGATTGATCGTCAAACTTGCAGGACCGGATGTGCAACCGGCTAAATTAGTAGTAGTTAATTTGTAAGTGCCTGAATTTAATCCCGAAAAAAGGCCAGTTGAATTCGTAACTGCTGTTACTATCGGATTTGTTCCGGTCAGAGTATAGGAAATTCCTGTGCCTGAAACAGGCGTCGTCACAGAAACTGTGCCTGTTGCAAGTGCACATGTAGGCTGAGTCAGGTTGGCAGTTGGGGCCGCCGGTATTGCTGGTGCTGCATTGATCAAGGCATTTTCGGAAGATCCGGAAGTACATCCTGCAGAATTGGTAACCGTAAAAGTATAGTTATCAGATGCCAGATTATCGAAGGATCCTGTGGTGCCTATACCGGTGATCGTAGTTGCACCAACAGATTCTGTAACAATCCATGACCCCGAAGCAGGCAGGCCGCTCAGGTCTACGCTGCCCGTTGATGTCAAGCAGGTTGGCTGAGTGATTGTACCGACTATCGGAGCAGATGAGGCGGACGGATCAATTAAACTGGCATTAATTCCGGCAGAGGATGTACAACCATTCGCTGTGATTTCCAAATCTGAGTAGGTACCGGCTTTAGCTGATAAAGTGGCTGTTCCACCCGAAACCGCAACACCGCTAAAGCTCCCTGAAGAATAACTGACAATATAATTCCCGTTGGGAACATGGGTAAAGTTCAGAACAATACTACCATCCGCACCGCAGGAAGCCGGATCAGTTAATATACCGGTACTTAAGGTGGGAGTTGGTGGTTGAGAATTAATTCCTACACTTTCCGAAGCCTCAGACGTGCATCCTGAGGCATTGGTCACGGTGAAGGTATAGCTGTTTGAAGCCGCCAGGCTGCCGAAAATATAGGTTGATCCGGAACCGCTTTCAGGTGACCCGGTTGAGGGTGTTATTGTCCAGTTCCCTGAGGGCAAGCCGCTTAATTCGACACTTCCGGTGGCTGTTGAACAGGTCGGTTGCATGATTGTCCCTGTGGTAGGTGCTGCCTGAGTAGTCAGTTTAACAGTAACCGCCAGCCGGTCTGTACTCTCGCAACCGCGAACTGTCTGACTGGCATAATAGGTGGTTCCGTTGATCAATTCCGTGTTTTCGGCAACCACAATACCTGCAGTTGAAGCATCATACCAGGTAATGGCAGTTCCGGTTACCAAAATATCTGAAACAACCGGCGATTTAGAAGTGCAGAAGGACTGATTCGCATCACCGGTTGGTGCAGACTGATTTCCGATGGTAATCGAAACGGCAAACCGATCTGTGCTTTCACAACCGTTTGCTGAAGTCTGGCTCGCATAGTAAGTAGTTCCATTTACTAATGGCGTTGTTCCCGACAGAATTTTTCCGGCCGATGATGAATCATACCACTGAATATTATCTCCGGTAACTAAAATATCTGTCACTGTCGGATTACTTATGGCACAGAAACTTTGTTTGGAATTTCCCGTAGGCGCTGGTGAACTGACCCATATTGTCGGATCATTATCATTACAGTCAGTGCCGTTGGATAAAAAGCTGTATCCCTGAGGGGCATCATTCCCGTAACAAACGCTGGCGGTTCCGTTATCATATCCGTCTCCATCATTATCGATATATAAATTACCTGTTTGCCATACTGTGGGATCATTATCATTACAATCTGTATTATTCAGACTATACCCCGGAGGTGGAGTATTCGCATCGGTAGCGCAAACTGCCACCAGATTACCGGCTCCATATCCATCACCGTCATTATCGGCATAAAAATAGTAAGCATCCGGTTGGTGAAGAGTTTGAGATCCCAAATCAACGGTACAGGCGTCATCCGTAGCATCCTGAATCCAAACATCATAAGATGCTGGACTCAAATTGGAGAAAATTCCTCCATTGTCCAGGTAATTTTTGCCCCCATCGTCACTGTATAAATAAGTTTCCCCCCCTGGAAGTAATGACGAAGGGCCTCCTGAAGGGGAACTGATCGTGATTGTTCCGTCATTGGCCCCATTGCAGCTCACATTTGTTGATGAAACGGTTGCACTTAAAATAGGAGGTCTTGTGATTTTTAAAGCGGGGTTGAGAATAGTGACGCATCCGGGATTGGCTTTGTCCCGAATCTGAACATCGTATTTAGATATCACCAGGTCAGTATAGCTCCCTTTATTCTGCCAGGTAGTACCTCCATCGATGCTGTATTGAAAAGTACCCCAACCTCCCAGAGGATTGCTGATTGTTATAGTACCATCATGAGCCTGATAACAGGTAACATTGGTTGATGAAACTGTAGCACTAAGTGCATTAGGCTGGCTAATTGTTACTGAAGAAGTGGTGGTACATCCGTTCGCGTCTGTTACCGTTACTGTGTAATCTCCGGGACTTAGTCCGGTTGCAGCTTGGCCGGTTTGCGATGAAGGATCATTCCACAAATAGCTGTAGGATGGACTACCACCGGTAGCTTTAACCGTGGCTGTACCGTCATTGCCATTACACGTAACATTGGTTGAGGTGACTGTGGCATTTAGAACAGTAGGATGAGTGATGATAACATTCCCGTTAACAGCACCATAGTCATAAGTACAAAATGGATTTGCTTTATCACGGATCCAAATATCATAATTTCCACTGGGTACTGATTGAAACGAGCCCCCATTATTTAGCCAGGTGATACCCCCATCTTTCGAGTACTGGTAGCTCCCCCATCCTCCCGAAGCGATGACGGTTATTGTGCCGTTAGAGGCACCAGAACAGGTCACGTTGGTTGATGAAACTGTAGCACTAAGTGCATTATGCTGGCTAATTGTTACTGAAGAAGTGGTGGTACATCCGTTCGCGTCTGTTACCGTTACTGTGTAATCTCCGGGACTTAGTCCGGTTGCAGCTTGGCCGGTTTGCGATGAAGGATCATTCCACAAATAGCTGTAGGATGGA
>Ga0364880_10422_pt1 | contig 16318 bp, 9 predicted proteins | sample ExccelJu500001D3_5_FD_206927 | JGI IMG/M metagenome (GOLD analysis project Ga0364880, IMG submission 206927) | Enriched cells from Trout Bog Lake Hypolimnion, Wisconsin, USA - BchlTB.July30.5000.01.D3 | ecosystem: Environmental > Aquatic > Freshwater > Lake > Hypolimnion/Profundal zone | place... | reverse complement strand
GGAATGACGCGCAGCGTGGCCCCGACTTGTTCGGCGAGCAACTGCCAGGGCACAATGTTGGCGTGATGCTCCAGTTCGCTGACGATGATTTCATCGCCCGCGCCGATGTGCTTGCGACCGTAGCTTTGGGCGACCAGGTTGATGGCCTCGGTGGTGCCGCGAACAAACACAATCTCCTTGGCGTCCGCCGCGCCGAGAAATTTGCGGACCTTCTCGCGGCCGGCTTCAAATAGCTCAGTCGAGCGGCTGGCCAGGGTATGCGCGGCACGGTGGATATTGGAGTTGTCGCGACTGTAAAATTGCGCGGTGGCGTCAATCACCGCCTGCGGCTTGTGCGTGGTGGCTGCGTTGTCCAACCAGACGAGCGATTTGCCGTTGACGAATTGGTGCAGCGCGGGAAAATCGCGGCGCACGCCTTCGATGTCGAATTGGGGGATTGGCGCGGCGGTTTTGGGATACGGCTGGCAGCTTGCCGGCGATTTGCCCGAGGGCTGGGCGCCGTGAAGAAAGTAGTATTCCGGCGCGGCCAGGGATTCCGCGCCGGGCAGACCCAGGAGCGGATTCGTGTTGGCTGTCTTGGTTTCTGGGCGGTTGCCTTGCGGACGGTAACTGCCGTTGCAGCGCGGTTCACCAAACGCATACGTTTCGCCGGAATCCGGCGCATGTCCACCCGACGGTGTTTTTTCCGGTCCAGTTTTTGCCGGTTCGGATAATTTCGGCGCGGCGGGCTGCGCGCTGGGATGCACCGGCGGCACGGCGGAATTGGCGTCGGTTGCGGCCAATCCGGGTAACTTTGCCGGATCGGAAATTTCCGACGGCAAGTTTGGCGGCGCGACCGGACGCGCACCGCGACTCAAGCCCGAAAACGCCTCCGCGACCAGCCTGGCCACCAGATCGCCGTGGGGTGCTTCGCCCGCCGGGGGTTCGGCAACGACCGCAGCCGCCTCACTATTTGGCGCTGTAGTCATAGTAATTGTTCACCACGACATTGTCCAAGCGGGCGATGGCGTCGGTGGTCAGCACGCTCGCGGAGAAATATCGGGTGACCAGATGCGACGCGATGGAATTCTCGTTGGTGCCCATATAGCGGACCGACAGGCCGGGTTCAACTTCGCCGGTGACGCCGGTCTTTTGCAAACCGACCACGCCCTGCTCCGCTTCGCCAACGCGCAAGAGCAGGATGCTCGTGGAATGGTTTTTCACTTCGAGCTTGTTGGTTGGAATCAACGGCACGCCCCGCCAAGTAAGAAACGGCGTTCCGAACAGTTGCACCGTCGGCGGCGGCACGCCCCGGCGGGTGCATTCGCGGCCAAACGCGATGATGGCTTTGGGGGGTGCGAGGAAAAACGCCGGTTTCTTCCATACGAGCGTCAGTAACTCGTCCAGGTCGTCCGGCGTGGGCGAGCCTTTGCGCGTCTTGATGGTCTGCGCGGCGTCCACTTCCTTGAGCAGGCCAAAGTCGGGGTTATTGATGAGTTCCCATTCCTCCTTTTCCTTGACCGCCTCGACGGTCAAACGAATCTGTTCACGGAGCTGGTCAATCTTGTTGCTGTAAAGGTCGGTGACCCGCGTGTGCGTTCGCAGCACGGTCTGAATCGTGCTCAGATGATACTCGCGCGGGTCCGGGTCGTAATCCACAAACGTCGTCGGGAGCTTTGGTTCGCCGCTTTCCACGGTGAGCAAATCCACCTTGCCCTCGCCGAACTCGTTCGCGGGCTGGCCCTTCGCGGCCTTGGCCACGCGGTTGACGCGGTAAACGCCGCCATCCACATCCACCCACGGCAACAGCTTGCGCAGCCAGCGCGGGGTGATCTCGGTGAATTGCGGGACGGTGACGGTGGCGGTGGCGAGGTTGCGCGCGGCGGCGGCGCTCAAGCTCAGGTTGATTTCGTGTTCGTTGCTCATAATTGTTTTTCGTTGCGGTTAAATGTGATCAAGGCGGACTACGCGTGGGTTACGTTGTGTGATGATAGAAGAAATGACGGGTGGACGAAAGCAAAAATGCTTCCCGCCGCTGCCGGCATCTGGGCACGACTCGACATAAATTCACCTTCGTTTTCACGGAAGCTTCCAGTGGGCCGGTCAGCGCCGTGAGAGTTAAACGTTTAGAAGTGGCGTGGTCGCGTGTCATAACTATGAAATCACCTGTCGCGATTGTCAACTCCGGAAACTAGACGAATTCAACGGGCAAGTTGTGACAGCAAATCACGCGCGGCGGCAAAGTCGGGTCGTAGCTGAAGCGCACGTTGAGCAGTGCTGCGGGCTTCGGAAGTGCGGCCAAGCTGGAGCAGGATGGTCGCCCGCGCATACGGAATTTTCGGATTGTCGGTTTCTGCTTTCTCGGCGCATGCCAACGCCGCCAGCGCGCCAGCCGAATCGTCCTTGGCTTCCCGCGCCAAGCCGAGATTATACCAGGCCCGCGCGTGGTTCGGATTCAGTTCCACGGTCTGTTCCAGTTCGGTGATGGTCGCGGTCAAAAAGCCCTCTTCATTGAGCGCAAGTGCCAGTTCGTAACGATACTCGGAATCACGGGGATTGAGGCGGACAGCTTCCGCCAATTCGTCCAGCGCATTGCTGCTCTGATCGAGCAGATTGTAAGTCAGCGCCAGTTCGCGATGGATCGGAGCGGAATGGGCATGGTGGTATGATAGCTGTCGGAAGTCTCGTCGTAATTCTTTTGCAGCCGTGTGTTGTGGCAACTGGCGCACATGAAATTCCAGTTTGCGCCGCGTCCGGTCCAGTGTCCCCATTCGCCGGGCTGGCGGTCTTCCTCGCCGTTGGCATTGAACCATTGATTCGAGCGCGGATCGTAGGAAGCCTCCAGCGTCTGAAAACGTCCGCCCGGAAAGGGAATGAGAAATTGCCGCAGCGGACGGTTACCAATCACCCGCGCAATCGCGTGAGTTTCCGGTCGGCGGGAAAGTCCGACCGAAGTGACGGAAGCGATGCCGTTGGTCACGGTCTGCGCCGGAGCCGCAGCAATGAGCGTATTCCAGGCAGGGAGAATTGCCGTGGCGGGTTTCAAGCCAGAGCGGAAATACCCGCGGAAGTCATTTGTTTTTGCAGGATGAGTTTTCATTTTCAGTATGTTGCTTTTTTGTGATGTATTTGTTTCTATTTTTGTGTTTCTTGATCACCTCCCTTCGCCGGGTCGGAAAATGTTTCCGGTTTCAAATAATCCAGTCGGGCGCGGCCTCCGTCTTTCGTGCCGCCTTGTCGCGGATGACGAGCTGTTTCTCCTCATAGACCACCAGCGAATCGGGCGGCACGCTATGCATTAAGAACACATTCGCACCGATGGTTGAATTGGCCCCGATGACGGTTTCACCGCCGAGAATGGTGGAATTCGGATAGATCGTCACATTGTCCTCGACATTCGGGTGGCGCTTGCCGCCCTTGACGATGTGCCCCACCTCGTCCTTCGCAAAACTTCGTGCGCCCAGCGTGACGCCGTGATAGAGCTTCACGTGGCTGCCAATGGTGCAGGTTTCGCCAATGACCACGCCCGTGCCGTGGTCGATGAAAAAATGCGAGCCGATTTTGGCGCCCGGATGAATGTCAATGCCGGTGCGCCCGTGCGCCCATTCGGTCATCATGCGCGGGATGATCGGCGCGCCGGCCGCATACAAAATGTGCGCCAGCCGCTGGGTGGTGATGGCCTCGATAAATGGATAGGACAGAATGATCTCCTCGCTGAACAGCGCGGCGGGGTCGCCTTCGTAGGCAGCCTCGATGTCGGTGCGCAACAATTCGCGCACCTCGCCGAGCGAGTGGAAAAATTGCCGCAGAATGGGCGGCGTGCGCCCGGTCGGCTTCTTGGGGTCGCCGATGCGGACGCTTTTGCGCACCTGGTCTTCGAGTTGAATCCCGACGGCCGCGATCCGCTCGCGCGTCAGTTCCGCCAGCGTGCCGTGATGCACCGCGTCGTCATCGTGAAAACCGGGAAACATCAATTGGAGAAGGCCCTGGCAAATTTGCCCCACGGCGCGCGTGGACGGCAGGTTGAGCGCGTCGCGGTTGTTCAATCCGCCGACCGCGGCGTAGGACGCGAGCAATTCCGGCACGAACTGATCGTAATAGTTTTCCTCGAATCCGGGGCGCGTGGATAAGCGCGGCGCGGAATCAACCGCCAACGATGCGTGCGGCGAAGCGTGGTTTAGATCTTCCGGTGCCGGTTGCATCAGTTGGCGCATAAGTTGGTGTTCGTGTTTGGGTTTCATCATAAAATCATTCTTGGTTCCGGCGCGCGCCTGTTTGACCGCGCCGGAAACACATTTAGCCCCAAGCTTTCAGGCAAAATGTCAGGCAGGAACCTGGGCATCTAATCTATGTTGAGCGCCCAGTCCAGCCGCCGCAACTGCTCGCGGATTTTGCGCCGCTCGTAACGGTGTTCCAAAATCCTGGCGGCTTGCGAACGAACCCCGCCGACACGAAAGCCGGAAGGATTGGTGATTTGGTGAATAGCTTTGGCATTGATCTGTGTTTTCATGTTCTTAAGTTATGGTTGCGGGGTTGCCACGCGGGTGATGGAGAAGATCCACCACCCGCGTCGCCTCTCCTTTGGTTTGAAATCCTGGCTGGAGTTTTGTTCTTTGTTGTTTTCGTTGTTTCCTTATCCCCAGAGGCCGCCGAAATGCGTGCCGGCTGATGATCCGGCGGGTGGCGGTCTTTGCGGGGTTGGCGCCTCCCAAGGAAGGGTCGGAAAAGTCAGAAAGTGTTTGTGAAATGGCGGATGCCAGCGCGGCAGGCTCCGCCGCTAGCAGGCCATTGAAGTCGCTGCGGATTTCGCAACTCGGCAGTCCCCAGTTTTTTTGCTGGAAATCAAACCGGCAAAGCAGCAGCAAACGATTCAGTCCCGCTGGAATAGCGAGCGTCTGGCCACGAACTTGATTTTGCTGGACGGACATATTGAATGCTTATTTTTCATAGTGCACTTCCAGTTGTCCGGTCAGCCGCTGGTTGATATTATGTTGGTGTGGTTCAGTTCATTCCGTGCGCTGTTCAGTCTTGTCCAAGCGCACGCGCTCGGTTTTCTCGATCTGAATCACCCGCGAATCATGCACCACAATTTCGACTACGCCATAGCGCAGTGACTTGACGTGCTGAACCACCAACTCCAGCCACTTCGTATCACCGCTCCGACCCGCCGATGGTTTTTGGTCAATCTGACTCATAATGACAAACTTTATATACGATTTATAATGTCGTATTTACGACTAAACAACGAATAAATTTATATTGCGTTTTTATATGACTTCCTGCATTTTTAATGCCATTGTTAACGACTCGTATGGTCGTATATTAACTCATAACGCATTTCTGTCAACGCTTTTTTTGAAATAATTTTCAGCCGTTAACTCTTGCATTGCCGGACGTTCAACTTTCGACAACATTCAGTTCAATGGGATCCACTTCAACGTCTTCTCAAATCAGGATGGATTCGACAGGCAGATTCGGATCAAGACCTTGTTCCTTGAGCCACGCGAGATTAAACAGCTTGGACTGGTACTTCAAACCGGAGTCGCACAGGAGGGTCACAATGGTCTGTCCCGGGCCGCGTTCCTGGGCCAGCCGCACCGCGCCCGCGAGATTAATGCCAGACGAAAGACCAAGGAACAAACCCTGCTTGACGCGAACCTCCGGTCGTCCGGTCAGTCAGCGGTATGATTTTCGTTTTAGTGACAGGCGGGAGGGCCGGTTGGAACCGTCAGCCCCCGCCAATTCATTTGGCTGCCGGCTTAAGCCGCAGCGACGAATCCAAGCTTTCATGCAACAAGCGCACCGACGCCACTAGCGTGGCCACGTCGGCGGGCAGGCCGTCATACCGGGCCGCCGGATTTGCGCCCGCGGCGGCGCGTGCGCCTGCCGCGATAACGGCACTGAGCGCGGCATCCACCAACCCGGTTTCAATGAAATGCCTTTGAAACAACGTGAAGGTCTCCACGTCACTCTTCGGTTGGGCCCGCTGGACGACCAGCAAGGCCCGCGCGGCCGCCAGCGCCGCTGCGTACAATCGCCCGGCCTCCTGCGCCTCACGCGCGTTGGCCAGATCCACCTCAATCAAGTCAAACACGCCCGCGCTGCATTCGCCCTGGCCCCGGCCGGCCAGCGAGAACAACGCGTCGGCGTCCCAGTCGAAATAAAACTCCTTTCGGCTGGCGAGGACCGGCACGTCCTGATATCGCGCCAGAATTTCGCCGGCGATTTGCTTGCCATCGTGGTCCACAAACTGGTGAAAATCCGCCGCGTCGGGGGATTGCTTCCACGCGTCCAGCAAATCGCGAACGAACGCCGGCGCGTTTTTCGCCGGCACCGCGCCCACGTTGGCGCCCAAGCGCGATTTGCCTTCCGCCAACCGGCCGCCCAGTTGCACGGCATAAAAGGGAACGAGATTACCCTCCACGCGCCGCGCGGCGCCGGAGAAACCAAGGTTGCCAATCGGATGGCGGCCGCAGGAATTGGGGCACCCGCTAATGTGGATCGAAAAATCGCCCAAGCTGTCGAGGTCTAGTTCGCTCGCGCTCAATTCACGTCGCACTGCCTTGGCGAGTCCGCGCGAAAGGCAGATGCCGAGGCGGCACGTCGAAGCCCCGGCACACGCGACCAAATTCCGCAGCACCGGTGCTTCGGGATCGGCCAAGCCAAGCGCGGCAAGCTGCTGATGAACCAGCGGCAATTCCCCAGCCGTGATCCAGCGCAGGCCGGCGTTCTGTGATTGCGTGGCCCAAAGAATATGGTCACCATGCGCGGCCAAAATGTCGGCGAGCGCGGCGGTCTTGCTGGCAGGAATATCGCCGAGCGTCAGCGGAATTTGTACGAGGAAAAAACCGGGCTGTTTTTGCGGCGCGACGTTGTGCGCCAACCACTGTTTAAACTCGGCGGAACCATTTTCGATCTCGCCATTCTCGGCGGTGGCGGCGCGCTGCGGCAGCGGACGCAGTTCCAGCGGCGCGGGCTGGCTGGCGCGCAACGCTGCCAATTCCGTTTCATACCGCTCACGAAACGCCGGCAGCCCGATTTTCTCAACGAGAAAACGCAGCCGCGCGAGGTGTTTATTCTTGCGATCGCCGTTTTTGTCGAACACACGCTTGATGGCTTCAGCCACGACAAAAGTTTCCGTCGCCGGAATAAATTCGTGCAGCAAACTGGACAGCCGGCTTTTGCCGCCCAGGCCGCCAGCAACGTAAACCGCAAATCCTTCGACGCCATTCTGTTTCCGCGCGATGAAACCGACATCGTGAACCGTCGCGCCGGAACAATCCTTGTGGCACGCGGCAAAGGAGATTTTGTATTTACGCGGCAACTGGAGCGAGAGCGGATCGGCGAGCAGCCGTTCCGAAGTGGCCACCGCGTAAGGGGTCACATCAAAGACTTGATCGCAGCAGACTCCGGAATCCACGCAGGCCGTGATGTTGCGCACCGTGTTGCCGCCACCGCCCTTGGTGGACAGGCCAGCTTCCGCGAGTGAGCGCAGGGCGGGAATAATCGAATCCAGCGGCACACGGTGAATCTGAAACTCCTGGCGCGTGGTGATGTGCAACAGCCCGTTGCCAAATTGCGCCGAAACCTCACCCAGCCGCCGCAGATGCGCCGGCGTAACGCCGCCGGCGGGAAAACGCACCCGCAACATGTAAGTGCCATTCTCGCGTTGCTCATAAACGCCGGCGGGAACGCGGATGATGCGGAATTGGCCTTCGTTGATGGCGCCGGATTTGAATCGGTTCACCACTTCTTGAAACTCATCCAACTCCGCTTGGATGCGCTCGGAAACCTGGAAGGTCCAAGCGACATTGGCCTGACTGACTTGCGATATTGGCGGCATAATTCAATTCAAGTGTTAATTGCGACCATATAAGTCGTCTATTTTTAATCAAGGCGCTCCCCTTTTATTGCCAAATCCTTTACCGCAATTGTCATTTCGGTGGTTGACAATTGCCGCTGGCAATTTCAAAGTCACGTCAAAAAGCCGTGATCACCGTTACCATTCCCGAGTTTGGCCATTTGCAGTTGGTGCATCTGGTGCTGGATTAGTTAGAAGTTCATGCCGATGTCTTTTCTTTCACATGGCCAAAGTATAGGCCAGCGCATCCAGCAACTGGCTACCGGCCACCAGCAGGCAGCCAGCAAAGAACAGCCAGGCACACCAAAACAGCGAAGCGGCCTTGGCATCATTCAAAAGCGCGTTCTGTTCCCGGCTTTGTAAGAGCAACTGCACGAGCGCCTCTTGGGCCGCATCCTCCGAGACCTGCTCGGGCTTCAAATTGTCCCAAAGCTTGTTGCCACGGGGATAATCGGCATAACCTTTGACGCACATCGCGCAAATGGCGAAAAACAAAGCAACGCTTAAAACCCCCAGCGACAGATAACCGGAAATTCTGGCCAATTCGGCGGACGATTCCAGCAAGGATTTGGCGTCTAGCAACTGAAAACCGGTCACGATGATGATTCCAGCGGCAAGCTTCTCCGCCCGCCGCAGCAACTGCCCGGTTCGCGCAGACTCAGCGGCGATGGTCTTTTCCGCCGCCGCTTGAACAATGGCAATTTTACTCATGTCTATTCGTCAGCTTTAACCGTTGCCTTGGGCAGGAAAGTGAAGGCTGAAAATTCAAAATCGGGTGGCTGGTTTAACGGACGCTCGCCGTCACTCGTCGCTCGCATTCTTATCCTTGGTGGCAACGGCCTCCCGTTTGGGCGGGACGTACGGACCGGCGCCCGCGACGGCCCAAGCAAGATCTGCGCGCATGGCAGGTTGGTCGCCGTAGGGATCTTTGAATTTTCGGGCGTAATCCGTCAAGGCCCGGGCCAGTTCGCGCACCGGCTCGCGCGACCGGGGCATAGCGAAGATATTATCCATCTCCAACGGGTCGTGTTCCAGGTCAAACAGGCAGGGATTTTGGTCGGGATAGACCACAAACTTGTAGCGGCTGGACACGGCCATAAGCCAGTGACCGTAAGCGTTACGGGAAAACACCACATTCTGCCAATCCGGCGGCGCCTTGCCGGTGAGAAACAACACGGAGGCATCGCGGCCTTCATCATGCTCGTCGCGCGGTAATCCCAGCAGGCTCAAGATAGTGGGCTTGAAGTCCACGGTGTCGAGCGCCTTGTGGATGACGGTTCCCGGGCTGATCTTTCCGGGATAAGCGATGACGAATGGAATGCGCGCCGAGGCCTCGAACGGATAGCCTTTGTTGATGAGGCTGTGTTCGCCGGCCATTTCACCGTGATCGGAGGTGAAAATGACGATGGTGTTGTCCAGCACACCGGCGGTGCGCAGCGCATCGAGGATTTTACCGACGTTGTCGTCAATGCATTTCACCATGCCGAAATAGCGGGGCATGTTTTTCATGATCCCTTTGCCATTTGCCGAACTGGGCAGATGAAAATTGAAGTTGGTGAACATCGTGTCGTAGGGGGGACGCACTGTGTTGGGATCGTGCGGGTCGGGGATGGCAAGCATGAAACAAAACGGCTCCTGCTGATGCGCGTGGATGAAGGCCACCGCCTTGTCGGCCAGGAAATCAGTGGTGAATGATTTCTCGTCCGCCCCGGCAATGGCATAGGTCGGCGCGCCATTGGCGTTCCTGGCTTTCACCGCCGGCCCGCTGGGCGTGTCTTCCAGTTGTTTCCAGTGGCCGCGATTGTACATGTAGCGGTTGTCCGTGAACCCAAACTGGCGCGTGGGTGTCCAACCGGGGCGGGCCGGACCGTCCACGTGCCACTTGCCGGCATAGCCCGTCGCATACCCATTGCGGCGCAGCACTTCGGCGAACGTCACGACGGTATCCAGCATGGGCATCTCGTTGGCGGCCGCGCCGGTGTTTTGCGGGTAGAGGCCGGTGAGAAAAGAAGCGCGAGACGGCGTACAGACCGGCGAGGCGGCATAGAACCGGTCGCAAATGGCGCCGCGCCGGGCCAGCGAATCAATGTTTGGCGTCTGGACCGCAATCCCGTCACCCCAGATAAACGCCTCCGACTTGGGCAACAACGCCCGGTAACAGCCGAGGGTGCGGAAATTATGCTCATCGGTGTGGATGATGAGCAAATTGGGTTTGGCAGCCGCCCCGACCGGCAAAGCCGCCCTGGCTGCGCCAGATGCAGTCAGCAATACCGCACCGCTGGTCAACCCGGAGACAACCGTGGTCATTAACTGCCGATAACTTGAGTTCATGTATTTTGTGTATTCAACTTCATATTCGTTGCTGATTCCAATTCAAAATGGGCGACCGGGAAACCCAACCCGGCCGCCCACAGCCCATCCATCCCCTGTCATCCCCTGCAACCAAGCCCGAAAATCTGTCGTTCAGGGATAAACCAAGCGGTAAAATTCGTTCCGATTGGTCGAAATGATCGGGATGGACACCTGGTTGGTGGTGGCTGACCCGGCCACCGTACCCCAATCATTCGTGTTCTCGCTGACGCCCGCCGCCAGATGGTTGGTCTGCACCAACAATCGCCACCCGGTGTGGTCCAGTGGCCAGGACAGTTTGAGGTTGCCGCTGCTGGCCGTAGCGATAATGTTCGTCGGATTGGTGTTGACAGAAGAAACTGCGGTCACCGCCAGTTGGACGGCAGTGCCGGCGCTGTTGGTCTGCAAATTAGCTGTCACGCCGGCAGGCAGCGCACCCAAATGGAAGCCGGCAAAGCCGTTGGTGCCGCCCAACGTCGAATAATTAAACAACGTGTTGGTGCCGAGCGCGAGACTGAGGTCCAGGATGTTGACGAAGTTGGTGCCGTTTACGTTCAGCGCCCCAACCTCGATCGTACCACCGGTGACGATCCGGAATTTGCTATAGGTCACTGCGTTGGTGGTGTCCCCCAGATTCAAAGCAGTATTCACCGTTAAAAAGTTTGTGTAATTCGCGTCGCCGCCTTGAATAATGCCGCCAGACGTGATGATGGCGGCGCCCAAAACCGTCCCCGAGCCGCCCAAGGTCGCGTTGGCGGCCACCGTCACCAAGCTGGCGCTGGCCGTGGAGCCATTTACCAGCAGCGTGCCGTTGCTGACCGTGGTCGTGCCGGAATAAGTGTTGTCTCCCGCCAGAGTCAGGACGCCCGCGCCCGCTTTGAGGATGCCAACACCGGCGGTGGTGTTGTTAATCACGGCACTGACCAAAAGGTCTGGTGACGCGGCGCCCGCGGCCACATTAAATGGGATCTCGTTGTTCGTATTGCCGGAGCGCGTGTTGATCGTGCCCAAGATGGTGGAGGTTACATTGGTGGCCAAGGTGTTGTTGAACCAGCCACCGCCCATGGAAAACTCCGAGCCGGACGCGGAGGAATCGAGCGTGCCCCCCATCAGGTTGACCGTCAGGCCCCAGCCTTGATCACCGCCGGCGGTGGTGGCGAAGGTGCTCCCATAGACATTGAGGTTGGTAACCCAATAACTGCTGCTGTAACCCAATGCATTAACGGCTGTGGCGGTGACGACAGCCCCTGGATTAACGGTTAAACTGCCTTTGATTGTGCCGCTGCCACCGCTGTTAGCGGACAGCTCCAACACGCCGGCATTCACAATCGTACCCCCAGTGTAGCTGTTGATGGCTGAAAGTGTGAGCGTGCCCAGCCCGTTCTGAATCAAGGCTCCGGCACCGGAAATGGCCGTGGCAATGCTGGGACTTTGCAGCGTGTCAAAGACGAGGGCTCCGCCGCCATTAATCGTGACAGACCCCGCCGGCAGGGCACCGTTGAAATCATTGTTGCCAATTTGCACTGCACTGTTGGGCCCTATGATGAGGTTGCCCGTCATGGGACTATTGGGGTTGTCATCCACTATAACCCGCCCGCCGTTCTGAACCGTCAAGTTGCCGCCAATGGCATCGTTGGTATCCAGCAATACCAGGGATCCGCCTTGGACCAATACTCCGCCAGTGAAGTTGTTGATGCCGGTGTTGGCAAGAGTGAGCGAGTTGGTACCTTCCTTGAGCAAGGTAACCTTTCCCGAAAGGCCACCCGCCCCGCTGAAGAGGTAAGCCAGATGGCTGTTGGTGACCGTGAGCACTGAGGGCGACAACGTATTCGTTAGGTTCACCGTCGAGAGTGTGGCCGTGTCGTTGAAAGTCACCACATCACCATCATTGTAAATGGAGGCCGCCGCCGAGTAGAGCCAGTTGCTGGTGGTGGCGATGTCCCAATAACCGTTTGGCACCGAGCCCTTCCAAGTCAAAGCGCGGGCACCGGCGGGGAGCACTGTGATCGTGCCGTTGATGCTGAGATTGTTCAACCAAGTCAGGCTGGGATCCGAAAAGGCCGGCAATTGAACGCTGGCGAACGAACCGGCGAGGCTGCCGGCCTGAAACAGTGTAAACGTTGTCCCCGATGACGGGTCGCTGCCGCCGATGTTGGTGACGATCAGCGTGCCGCCATAAGTAAGGGTGCCGGCGGAGATGAGTTCATCGTTCGCCGGGGTGTTGTTCAGATTCAGGAGGGTGAGGCCGCCCAGAGTGAGGTTGCTCGAAACCGTCAGGGTGGCCGTGTTGGCGGGGTATCCCGGCGCCACGATGGAGCCGGTGGCGGTGCTGACCGCACCCGTAATGCTGCCGCCGCCGCTGGCACCGCCGCTCAAGATCTGCCCATCGGCGAGTGTCCATGGGCTGAATGCCGATACGTTCAGGGCCCCTCCGGTCGCGATGGCAATGTTGGTCGAAGTGGCAATCGAACCTGCGGAGACAATGACGAGCGTGCCGGCATTGACGAAGGTGGGACCGGTGTAGGTATTCGCGTTTGAAAGGACCAGTGTGCCAGCGCCCTGCTTGGTAATGGCGTAGCCGTTGCCACCGTCACCAATGCTGCCACTGATCGTGCCGGTGGCGGTTTGGGTGAACGCAGCATTTCCTTGCAGAGTGACCGGCCCGGAAACGATGCCACCCCCGTCCACCCGCAACGTGCCCGCAGTGTAAACGTGCGCGGGAATCGCGACCGTGGTGTAAAAGGTTCCACCATTGGAGATGCTGATGCTGGCAGCAGGGTTCAAATTGACGACCGAGCTATTGATTTCGACCAAGCCACCAGCGCCGGAACCAGGCGGACATTCAATGGTACCGGTGAAACCCGACATGGACCCGGCCAGAAAAGTGGCGTTGTTCCCCAGCGTGAAGTTCACGGTTCCAGTTCCAGTGATGACGTTCGGCACAGCGCTGGCGAGGGCATTTGCGGTGTTGAAAGTCACCAGCAGAGTGCCGTTGGGGTTGAGCGCAAACGGTCCCGTGCCCGCCTGGTTAATGGCATTGAGCTGAAGTATGCCTTGATTAACGATGGTCGTGCCGGAATAGGCGGTGTTGGCCTGGGAAAACGCCAACATGCCGGACGCGTTGTTTTGGACGACGCTGCCCGCGCCGGAAATGGTATTGGCGACGGTTTCGGGGTTGTTTTGTGAATTGAAAACCAGCGTTCCGCCCTGGTTGAGCACCGCCACGCCGGACGGCAGGGAGCCATTGAAATCGTTGTTGCCGATCTGCACTGAACTGTTGGTGTAGATCAGGGTGTTGCCCGTAATGGCGCCCGGCTCGTCATCCACGATAACCAAGCCCCCGTTGGTCGCCGTCACGCCACCGCTGATGGCGTCGTCTTGGTCTTCCAGCAACACGGTGCCGCCCGCTCCCAGAATGCCGCCGGTAAAACCATTGGCGCCGGTGTTATTGACGGTCAGCGAATTAGTGCCTTGTTTGACCAGGGTAATCCCGCCGGCCAAATAGCCGGAACCGGTGAAAGTGTAGGCCAGAAGATTATTCGATACGGAGAGCGTTCCCGGCGACAACGTGGTCGTCAGGTTGACGTTCGTGGCGTTCGCGCCTGTGGCTGTGTCGTTGAAGATCGCATAGTCGCCTTGATTATAGAAAGTCCCCAGCCCCGAGTTGCGCCAGTTCAGGGTGTTCTGCACATCCCAATCGGCCGTGCTGCCGTCCGAAACCGCGCCCGTCCAGGCTAGTGCGCGGATGGGGATCAACCCGTTGGTGAGGACCACATCAATGGAGGAGTTGAGAACATTATTGGAAAGATAACCGCCATAGCCCGCTGGGAGGCTGGCTAGGCTCAGGTTGAATGAGCCAGTGCCGATGGAAGCGTATTTGACCAGCGAATATTGCGCGGGGTAACGGCTGAACCCGGGCAGGGCTGACACGGCCACCGTGGTGGCGCCGCCGTAGTTCAAGGTGGTGGTGGTGACCACTGGCGACGGGGAGGTTGTGCTGTTCGTCAAGGTGGTGGTGTCCAAGGTCAGATTGGTGGCGAGCAGCGTGCCGCCGGTCAAAATCAAGGCTTGGGCGCTGCCAAGGTAAAAACTCGACAGGACCGTGGCGTCCAGTGTGCCGCCGCCCAGGACGATGTTCGCACTGTTGGCAATGGAACCGCCGGGGCCCAGCGCCAGCGTGCCGGCGCTGACAGTGGTATTACCGGTGAGCGGGTTCGCCCCGCTAAGCGTCCAAATGCCGGACCCGATCTTGGTCAGGTTGCCGGCACCAGAAATCACGCCCGCAAAGTTGGTGCTGGTGTTGTCCGCGCCCACGCTCAAGGTGGCCCCACTCGAAATCACCACCGCGGGACTGGTGTTGGCGGCATTGGTATTGCCAGCCAGCGAACCCAGCGTCACATTCGCCGTCACATTGGCCTGCGCGCCAATCAGCGTCATCAGGCTGGTCGGCGAGTTGACAATGGTGCCAAACACCACTTCCGGCCCATTGCCGGTCGTGCGGGCAAAAGTCAGGTTGCCGCTGCCCCAGCCTGAGGAATGGGCCACCATCAAGTAAGGTTGTGCGGCTGAGGCATAGGTGTCGCTGACGTTGGTAAACAGCAAATTGCCTGAGTAACCGGCGTTGTTGCCGGAAAGGGTAAGCGTCCGATAGAGGTTGGTGGAGTAGCAATATGATACGATGGTGCCGGAGCCGCTGATGCCACCTTGCAAAGTCAGATAATAGCTGCCGCTGCCCGAACTGCCGCCAAACTGAATCTGGCTGGAGCCCAGAAATACCGCGGGATTGCCCAGAATATAAGTTAAATTCTGCTGCAAAGACCGCGAGCAAAATACCGTGCCGCCCGCATTGGTAAAATTGTTGATGGTGAAGGTGGCGGTTTCACCACCGCTCGCGGTCCGGTATAAATTCAGGATGCCCCCATTGGTCAGGGTCAGGCTGTCCCCGCCAAAGGTGGCGGAACCGTCCGGAGACCGGCAGATGCCGGTGACATTGGTGACAAAGTAATTGTTGCCGGCAGCCGGCGCTCCATTGGGGCTCCACGCTGTCGTGGTGGTCCAAAGCGCTGCCGTAGTGTTGATCCAATTGACAATTCCCTCGGCGTTGACACGAGGCACGACAACGTCGGCGAAGATCAAGACGAGGCCGAGGGGCAGAATGGCCAGATTCAGGAGGTAATTAAGGGAGCGGGGTTTGATCGGAGTGTTCATGTTTTTTGGGCGGTTCAAGTGGTACAGGACTGTTCTTGGTTCTTGTGGTTCGATTCTTGTTCTTAGTGCTAACGCAAGCTGCTGCCGCTAGCATTGGTTGGGCATCGCATCGTGGGCGATGGCACTTGGCGTTTTCCCACAATGTTCGGCTTCAAACTCGGGGGAAAAATACACCAAATAACGACTATGTCAATTGTTTTACTAGACTATTTTGGCAAGCGCGGAGAGAAAAATGACTGTCGCATTAAATTTCCATTCACCATCCTGGTGACAACGGGAAGCGCCGGGGAGAATCACGACGGGCTAATGGCTACCACATTAATTGTTTATTGCGAGCCGTCCTCGGCACAATTGTGTTTGGTTTTCATTGTCCGGGATCGTGCTGAAGCACGAAGATCGCGAGGTCGGCATACTGGTTGGCGTCCGCCGTGATCTCTGTGCCTGCCTCGGTGTCCAGCGCAATGCGCCGTTGGATGTGGATTTTCTTCTCGCGGCAAAAATCCTCGAAATCGGCAATGGAAAGAAACCGGATATCCGGCGTGTCATACCATTTGTCGCGCAGCCAGCCATAAGCCCGCGGCGCCCGCCCCTCCTCCGCCAGAATGCGGCGCAGTTTGTGAAACGCCAGATTGGGAAAGCTCACAATTCCCGTCGTGCCCACGCGAAGCATTTCGGCAATCACGCCTTCGACGTCCTTCACGGCCTGCAAAGTCTGCGACAGCACCACGCAATCGAATTGCTGGTCGCCAAACGCGCGCAACCCCCCGTTCAAGTCCGCTTGCACCACGTCCAGATTGCGCCGCAAGGCGCCCAGGATTTTTTTCTCGTCCAGCTCCACGCCGATCAGCCGCCGGTGGTTTTGTTGTTTGAGCCGCGCCAGCAATCGTCCGGTGCCGCAGCCAAGGTCCAGCACGCTCGCGC
>Ga0364880_10421_pt1 | contig 16348 bp, 8 predicted proteins | sample ExccelJu500001D3_5_FD_206927 | JGI IMG/M metagenome (GOLD analysis project Ga0364880, IMG submission 206927) | Enriched cells from Trout Bog Lake Hypolimnion, Wisconsin, USA - BchlTB.July30.5000.01.D3 | ecosystem: Environmental > Aquatic > Freshwater > Lake > Hypolimnion/Profundal zone | place... | reverse complement strand
TAATTTGTTATTAATTATTATTGTCAATGTTATTAAGTATAGCTAATCTTGTCCAGAAGCCGCTGTAGTTGCTATTACGGATACTGCTTATGAGGACAGAAACAGAGCATAACTTTTCGCATCAACCTAATATAATTACAAATTAAATATAGGCGGAAAGCTTACTTGATTTGATATAATTTTGCAAATGTAAGATAAATATTACATAGAATCTGAAAATTATTGTTATTTTATTAAAAACAAATTGTTAATAATTTGTTAATATTATTTTATGTTGCAAATTGTGTTATACTTATCTTAATTCTCAATGATATTCTCTAAGAGCTCAGCATTTATAACTAATAAAAAAAGCTCGCCATTACTGACGAGCTTTTTTTTTTTTTAATTGCATTCCAACTTCAAGTACTTTAAGTATTTTAAGTACTTCAAGTACTCTTTTTATGGTGCTATATAAATAAGTTTAGTTGCTATAGTTGAACATCCTGTAATTGGATTAGTTTCTGTAACATTAATTATCCATTGTCCATATACGCAACAAGGATCTAAGAAATGAACATTCACGCAATTTCTTGCTGTTGCCGAACAATAGCCCTCAATTTTAGGGGAGCTCCATGAATATAGATCCCCTGCAACTAATGGAGTAGAATATTGATAAGTTGCTAACTTAGGAACTACATAATTATTATCAGGTGAACCTGTAATTGCTGGATTTGGAGCTGATTTAACATTTACATTATAAACAGTAGCTGAAGCAGCTGTACATCCGTTAGAGTTAGCATAATTTACACTTACAGATTCTGAACCTGAAGTATTCCATGAAACAGTAATAGCATTAGTGCCTGCTCCAGCAGTAATTGTTCCACCGTTTACAGTCCAATTATAAGAGCTCATACCTGCTTCTGTTGTATAAACATTAGCAGTTGTATAATTACATAAATTTGTAGGACCCGAAATAGTTGGTGAAGGTAATTGGTTTACTGTTATGTTCTTTACTGTAGCTGAAACTGCTGTGCAACTATTAGTATTAGTATAGTTTACACTTATAGTTTGAGCTCCCAAAGAAGTCCATGTTACATTGATAGTATTAGTAGATGACCCGCTTGTAATTGTACCTCCTGTGATACTCCAACTATATCCTGTCATACCTGATTCAGTTGCATAAACATTTCCTGTTGTATTAATACAACCTAATGCAGAGCCGGTAATTGTTGGTACAGGTAGCGGATTAACAGTTACAGGATAAACTGTTGGAGAAACTGCAGAACATCCTGCGATTATAGTAAATGGTGTTGTATAGTTAACACTTACTGATTCAGAACCCGAAGTATTCCAGGTAACATTAATAGAATTAGTAGTACTACCTGCTGTAATAGTTCCTCCAGTTATATTCCAAGTGTAATTACTCATTCCTGTTTGGGTAGTATATACATTACCGGTTGAGTTAATACAAGCAGCAATAGGTCCGCTTATTGTTGGGACCGGTAATGAATTTACACTTACATTCTTTACAGTTGCTGTGCTTGCAGTACATCCGTTTGAATTAATATAGTTAATACTTACAGTTTGTACACCTGTAGTATTCCAAGTGATTAAAATAGAATTAGTAGTACTGCCTGAAGTAATAGTTCCACCAGTTACATTCCAAGTATAATTTGTCATACTTCCATCTGTAGAGTAGCTATTTCCGGTTGAATTAACGCAAGCATAGTTAAGACCATTTAATGAAGGTGTCGGCAATGGATTAACTGTAATTCCAAATGTTGCTGATGTAGCTGAACAAGCTGTTGTACTTCCATCAGTAACAGTATAAGTTATGTTTGTACTACCTGTTGCTACCGGTGTTACTAAACCTGTGTTGCTAACTGTGGCAACACCTGTATTTGATGAATGCCACACATAAGTTAATGTTGGAGTTCCTGTTGCATTTGAAGACAATTGTAAAGTACTACCCAAACAAACGCTACTTCCTCCTGTAATAGCTCCGGCTACAGGTAATGGGTTAATAGTTATATTCTCTGATATTGTTTTAGAACACTGTGTTGACGGAATAGTTTGAGTAACCTGAACAGTACCATTTGTTCCATTTCCCCAAACAACAGTTATTGGATCAGTTGTATTGCTTCCACTAATTGTCCCACCAGATACAACCCATGAGTAGGTATTAACTACACCATCAGTATATAAGACTGTTGAACCGGCACATACTGTAGTTGCTCCTGATGTGAAACTTGGAGATGGCAATGGATTAACTGTAATTCCAAATGTAGCTGACGTTGCTGAACAAGCTGTTGTGCTTCCATCAGTAACAGTATAGGTAATGTTTGCACTACCTGCTGCTACCGGTGTTACAACACCTGTATTGCTAACTGTAGCTACAGCTGTGTTTGAAGAATGCCATACATAAGTTAATGTTGCAGTTCCTGTTGCATTTGAAGTCAACTGTAAAGTACTTCCCATACAAACAGCATTTGCACCTGTAATATTTCCTGCTATCGGCAATGGATTAACTGTAACTCCAAATGTAGCTGATGTTTCTGAACAAGCTGTTGTACTTCCATCAGTAACAGTATAGGAGATGTTTGTACTGCCAGTTGCTACCGGTGTTACTAAACCTGTATTGCTAACTGTGGCAACACCTGTGTTTGAAGAATGCCACACATAAGTTAATGTTGGAGTTCCGGTTGCATTTGAAGACAATTGTAAAGTACTTCCCATACAAACGGCACTTCCTCCTGTAATAGCTCCTGCTACAGGTAATGGGTTTACCGTTATTGTTGCTGTATTATTTGAACTTATTGCATTGTTATTAGTCCCATCAGATATATTAGTAATTGTAATTACCGGTGAGCCTGCATTGGTTAATGCAGATGTAGTAAATGTACCTGTTCCGTCCGTAGATACAACCATTGTTGTGGTATTTCCGGTAGAAGCATCAGGTGAACTTAAATTATAAGTTACTGTATAAGTTCCTACAGGCAAATTACCTGTGGTTGAATTTGTCAAGGAGACTGATGCAGTGCCTCCTGCACAAACAGCAGATGTTACGGATGTACCAGTTAAGCTATAGAGTGGTTCACCTATAGCAAATGTGCTAAAATCGTGTAATGTTGTACAAGTTACGCTAACTGTAGTTTGTGATGTAGGTCCTGTCATAGAATATGTGCTTCCATCTAATTTTCTTACTACTAAGGTTCCTAAACTTCCAACTTTATCGGAATTAAGGAAAGTAAAAGTAGGGCTATAGGAAGTAAAACCAGTAACACCAGTATTATTAACTGTCCATAAACGTTTAATATAATTAGTTGAGCTTAACCCTGCTCCTGAAGGTAAAGAACCTGCCTGAGGTGCTGTAGCTGATGTAGAGGCGTCTAAATATCCCGAACCTGTGGTAGTCCCTGTAAAAGAAATTGATGCAGGTGTATAACCATTAGCATCACCAATATCAAAACCTAGAGACGGATTGCTTGTATTTGGAACATATCTTCTTAGATTTCCATTGATATATTGTGTTGCAGTAGCTCCTGAAACAGTTCCTCCTGTTCAGGCAGTACCAACAATAACTTTATAACTTCCTGTGTTTATAGTTTCTGCATTTGAACCTCCGAAATTGAGACCATGTGTTACAGGTAAATCTGTATGTAGTACTAATTCACCGCCATCTATCGAAAGCTCTGTAAAAATATCAAAGAAACTATTTGGCCAATGATCAATGCTTTCATTGCTTCCATTAAATGTTACAGTTCCATTATTATGATTGAAAGTACCAGATGTACTGTTCCAATCTCCTGAAACATTCATATTTCCAGAAGGAGCAGTCATCGTGCCTGTGATAGTAACATTATTAAATGAATTGGTTGAGGAACCACTTATAGCTGAAGTTCCTGCAAAGGTAACTGTACTGTTACTGTTGGCAGTAAAAGTACCACTATTGCTCCAATTGCCATTAACAGATAAACCATAACCGGTAGCTATGTTTAACGAAGCACCGGAACTAATAGTTATATTGTTACATACGCCATTGGCAGTTTCAAATATACTTGGACTGAATTGAGTACCGGAAGGAATAAAAACACTAGTAGAAGATATAGGAACTCCTCCGCACCAGTTACTTGCTGTATTCCAGTCCGTGCTTGTAACTCCTAACCATTGACCGTTTGCATTTACAGTTATAGTTGTTGATGCACATCCATTACTGAATGAAGAACTACTATAGTTTTTAGCATAATAAGTTGTAGTTGTAGTTGGGCTAACTGTAATTGGATTTCCTGTTCCTACCTGAGTGCCGCCACAGCTTCCTGTGTACCAATATACAGTACCTACCGCTCCATTAGCAGTTAGTTGTGTACTACCACCATTACAAATGGTAGAATTTGTAACAGAAACTGATGTTGGATCACTTGTGGAGCCGGATAATACAATAATTTTATAGTCTTCCGTTTCACCATAATCCAACTGACTACAAGGATTGTTAGGTATTACTGATCCAAAATAATCTCCTCTTACTCTCATTCTATGTTGACCGAGTGTTGCACCAATAGGTACTGTAAAACTTGTGTTTACACTTAAAGCACCTCCCGAATTAGCATAAGAAATAACCAACTCATCTGATGTAAATATTCCATCATCATTAAAATCTATCCAAACAGCATAATTCATAGGATACCCTGAAGATGTGAAACTCATATTTACTGCGCTTCCTTGTACTTGCGAAACGGAAGAGGTTAAGCTATAATCAGTATAGGATGTTGGTGAACAAGCTGAAGTATTGTTAAAATTAGTAACACCTCCTGTTGTTGTAACATTTGAAATCCACATTAAGCAAAGACCAGAAGAAGTTGGTGGAGTGCAAGCAGTTGGCAACAAATTTTCGGCTATAAAATTTAATTCATTACCATAATAAGTTGTACCAAGAGAGGTAGTAGTATAAGCTCTTACATAATAGGTAGTACCCTCTGTTAAACCGGTAATTGAACTTGTATAACTACCGAGCCCTGTTCCATCTGAAGTGTGATTGTCGGTTATTGAAGGCGATCCGGTAGTATTCCAACAGACACCTCTTGCAAGAAATGTTGAAATACCATCACCTGCTACAGTTCCTCCTGAAGTTGCAGAAGTAGATGTTATACTTGAAATTGCTGTAGTAATTATTACTGGGGCTGGAGTTGTAAAAGATACTTCATTGCCATAGTTTGTTCCGGCACAATTAGTAGCATAAGCTTTTAAATAATAAGTTGTACTTGGAGATAGTCCTGTGATTGAGCTGGTAAAATCAGAGGTTCCTGTACCATCTGTGGTTACACTTCCATAAATGTTTTCAGCACCTGATGTTGTACTCCAACAAACTCCTTTAGCTGTAACTGAAAATCCATTATCGTTAATAGTATTACCTCCACATGTTGCTGCATATTGGCTAACTGATGAAACAGTATTTGTAGATATAGTAGGAGCAATAAGATTAATAGCACCACCACTAAGTGATATATTAAAATTGTCAATTGCAGTCATCCTGTCTTGTGCTGCAGCAAAGTAAACGTGTAATGCACATGCGCTTCCAATAGCTGTATTTAAAACATTAGTCTCTGTCTTTTCTGTTTTCATCGTACCGATATTACCATTAGCATCTGAAGGGTATATTTTAAAATCAATATCATACAAGTCACTACCTTTAGCAGTTACCTGTAGATAAAAATAATACCAGTGATTAAGTAACAGATCTCCACCATCCCAAGCTACAGCATTTAGTGACCTGTTGTTTGCGAAAAATCCTCCACCACCATGAAATACCATTCCTATTCCATATTGTGGTGCACCATAAGAGTCAACTGAATTTTGATCAGCAGTTGAAAAGCCTAAGCCACCATATCCAGAATTTTGTGAAACATAAAAGTAAGCACTCAAGATATATACTCCCGTATTAGTAATACTATATCCAGCCTTTGTAGTCCATATTTGATCAGAACCCAATGGTACATTTATACATGCAGTATTATTAATACCTCCACTACTTAATGCTGAAAAGAGTGGTCCTGCATAAGGAGATGTCGTTAAAGGAGGGTTAAATAGATTTGTTAAATCTGATGTATTATCAAAATTATCAAGTTGAGTAAACTGAGCTCTTATCTGACCTGCAAAGGCAAGTATTATAAGTAAAACGTATAATGTCTTTCTCATATATAAAACATTTAATTTATTAATTGCCTACTCTGTTTATAAAGGTTTTCGGCTTCCCCTGTTTGCTATTAATTCTAAATCTGAAAACATACCTTATTACATAATGTTATGAAACTTTCGTATATCGTTTTTTAAGATATTAAAATAGACCTATCGGAATAAGCCTTTATTAAGGGATTTGAAAGCAGCTTGTGCTAAAATATCTAAATTGGATATACGAATGTTTTTAATAAAAATGAGTTGAGAAAAAAGGCTTTTAAAAATGTAATATTCCCCATTAGTTCAGCAATTATATAATAAAATTAAAGAACTCCTCCATTGAAGACTCTCTCTTTTGTTACGAATTATTCTTTTCTTTCCTAAACCATAATTCATAATTAATTATATGATGTGATATCTATTAGTTTAGATGCTATAGCTGTGCATCCGGCAGTAGCATTAGTATCAAATATAAGTGATAGTGTCATACGATTATTTTCAGTACACAGTAACAGATTATTATTAATAAATAACTCCAAAATAAACTTATCAACAGGGCAACTAGGTATGTGCTATACATCGCTGATTGAACAAACAAAATATTGTTAACAAATAATCAGCTTTTACTTCGTGGAAATCGTATATTTGCAAAGTTATTCGGTTGAATTTATGTATAGACCTTCAGCATACAAATAACACAAAAATACGATGAATAAATGTTCATCTTTTGATAAAAGATCACCGTCATGTCAGGGTTTTACAGCCTGCGAAACTTGTTCAAATCACAAGAGAGATATAGATAATACTGTAAATATATCAGCTAATCCTTTTGCAGCTGTTGAAAAGACAATTGTAACAGATAGACACCCGGATGTAACAGCCGTACATACGGCTGCAACATCAGCTAATACGGATGCTACAGATACATATACTGCTGTAACTGCCGTACATACATCTGTTACAAGCGTTCAGCCGGCTGTTACATCCGGGTGTCCATCTGTCGAATCCAGATGCTCAACTGTTACACCTAGGGATCTAGATGTCACACCTAGAGACCTAGATGCTACAGACAGGTACTCATCTGTTACATCCAGATACCTATCTGTTACAGTTGTTTTTCCATTAAAAATAGCTGCAATTCTATTAGAATTACTACGAAAAAAAGATGTATTCAAATCATATACCTTTTTACATTATGCTATTGCAAATAAAAACTTTAGTTGTAATAATAATACAAAGGCATTGCATGCATTACCTTTATATCAAAAGCTTGAATCATAAATAATATCAAAACGAAATAACTTAAATCAATTATAATTATCAGAAATACAACTTAATAAAAATTTAATATCAAATACAATGTTTAAATACACAGCATTATTCAGCCCTAGTACAGCACTAAATGAAGAAGTAATCTCCAGATTAGAATTAGTTGGAAGAGGTTTTACATTAAGTACACGCTATAGAGGCTTCCGTATAACAGGGTTACAGATAATTGCATTAGCCAAAGAAGGAAGAGATAAAAAGTTAGCATCGGTTGGAGGTGATGACTTTGATATGGCTGCTTATCATGATTTTTTGATAATGGCTAGAGTACTTTTAAAATTACTTGTCAATTATGTAAACTCTGTAGCAATGGGTGATAAAACTGCAGTAATTGAAAGTGGATTTGAATGTTCAGTCCCTTTTGCTCATGGTAGAATACCTAAACATTCAGCAAAACCATCGTCTTATGCAGGAGCTATTGATATCTTTTATCGTCCTCATGCCCGATGTGGCGGAGTTTCTCATCAGGTATGTTATGATCCTCCCACAGAGGATGGTTATATGCCTCAGAAGATGAGTCCTCCGGGTAAATATAGATGGAAAGGATTGACATCAGGTAAAAAAGTTTGGACTCGCTCTTGTTATGTGATAGAGGGCGGGCAGTCAGAGTGGTCGGAACCTATTCCGGTTTATGTACATTAGGCAAATGAATTTCCAGTCAGGTATCTCATCCTGATAGGTTTAAAAGTTGTTTCAGATTTATTCCCGTAAGGAATGACATATCTGACAGAAAATTTAAAGGAATATATTCCCGTAAGGACATCAAAAAAGCCTTCATTACACTAATAATGAAGGCTTTTATATTATGGATAGTTCTATTTATGTACTTTCTTTATAAAGTCTTCTACTTCTTTAACTCCTCCCTGATAAACCAAATAACCATTGTAAGGCTCCCTATCGGTAATCTCATCATTAATAGAAGTCAGCATCATTTCTCTTACCTTATCGGGATCAGTAGTTTGTCCTAAAACCCATCCTAACTTAATATAAGCGGCTTCGGGTAACATATTGCCCAATGGAACAATACCTTTAGCCATTAAATCTCTACCTGTGTCATATACAAACATGTGAACATATCCCCACAAAGTTTGTACGGTCATAAACATGTGCACACCTTTTGCTGTAGCACGCTCAATGGCAGGATATAACGGCTTATTGACATGCCCCAGCCCTGTGCCGGCAATTATAATACCTTTATAACCATTTTCGACTAACGAATCAATAATATCAGGCTGCATATTAGGATAATAATAAATAATACACACCTTTTCTTCGAAATAAGGAAGAATGGTAACGTTTTTATCCTTGCGTCTGTGATTATACTCAGGTTTTAACGGAACAACGCCTTTGCGGGTAACTGTAGCCAACGGAATATCACCAATAGTGCGGAAAGTAGAGCGATAAGAAGAGTGCATCTTGCGTACACGAGTGCCTCTGTGCAACAAACCATACTCATCAGAGGTAGGGCCGAACATACATACCATAACCTCTGCAATATCACCATGTCCGGCAGCAGTTGCAGCGTGCATCAAATTGATAGCAGCATCAGAACTAGGACGATCAGAAGAGCGTTGCGAACCGACCAAAACAATCGGCACAGGAGGATTTTGAACCATATAAGTCAAAGCTGCTGCTGTATGATGAAGTGTGTCAGTACCATGACCTATAATTATTCCTTCCACCCCATTTTCTATTTCTTTACCAATAGCTATTGCTAATTTCTTGTATTGATCAGGTCCCATATTCTCGCTGAACACTGCAAAAACCTTTTCGGTAGTAAGGTTACAGATATCTGCCAGCTCAGGAACGGCACCATACAATTCGCCGGGAGAAAAAGCGGGAATAACCGCACCGGTACGGTAATCAAGACGTGAGGCAATAGTGCCACCGGTACCGATAAGCTTAACCTTAGGCAAACCTTCAGTATAAGGAAACTCCTTTTCAGGGATCTTGTAGTTGGCTTTCTTATAGCCTGTTTCAACCATATTGGTAATGTTAGCAATATCAATTCCGATATTATAACCGGTAATGATTTTCATTACTATATGTTGATCGTCGTCATTTTCCGATCTTGGGAGAATAGTTCCTTGAAACGAACCTCTGGTTGTATCTACTGTAGCTTGTCCCCAAACTCTTACGTTATATTTTTTAAGCATATCTAACGACATGCCCTTGTATCCCTGGAAGAAATCTTCACTCATTGGTCTATATTATCAGGTTATTAAATTTAATTTATTCTTATTATTTGACGCAACAAAAGTATAGAAAAAAACGATACTCTCCCTTATGTTCTTTATTTTATTTATAATCGAAGCCAAGATTTAAATATAAATGAGAAGAAGACATTAATTTCCCAGTAAAATGTTGTAAAGACGTCAAAAAGAAAGGGACGTCTATAATAAACATCCCTTACTAATAGTCGGAAAGATGAGACTCGAACTCACGACCTCTTGACCCCCAGTCAAGTACGCTAGCCAACTGCGCTACTTCCCGATCTAAAACGACTGCAAAATTAACTCATTTAATGGTATTATCAAATAAAAAACAACTTTCGTTGGTTAGTATTATGGTTAATCAATTATAAATACTTATTTTTGAAGTCTGAATTAAATTAAAAAAGAATGAAACAAATCTACACCATTGTTATAACTATATTAATCTTACACTATAGTGCATTTACGCAAGAAAAGAAGGACAGTACACTCGTAATAACAAAGAAAGAAAAGCAAATTAAAGGTTGGAGTTTTGGTGCTGTGCCTGCTATTGCGTTCGATTCGGATATAGGCTTTAAATATGGAGCTATCGTTAATTTCTTTGATTATGGTGATGGCACTATTTATCCTGATTATCGTCATAATATATATTTGGAATGGTCGCGAACTACAAAGGGTTCGGGCATTAATGAAATCAATTATGATACTAAAAGTCTTATTCCCGGTGTTCGTTTAACTTCCGATCTTAGTTACCTTCAGGAACAGGCTTTAGATTTCTATGGTTTTAATGGTTATGAAGCTAATTATAATCATGCTTACGAAAACAATGACAATGCAAATAAAGAGTATCTTTCAAGAATGTATTACAGAATACAACGCGATCAATTGAGGTTTACTGTTGATTTGCAAAGCATGAATACTAAAAAGAAATTTCAATGGATAGCGGGATATGCTTTGTTTGATAATAAAATTAGTGATGTTGATATTGCAGAATTGAATAATGGCAGAGCTGCTAACGATCAATTGCCTGCGGTTAGTGATAGTACAAGCCTTTATTCATTGTATAAAAAATGGGGGATTATTCCTGTCGATCAACAGAATGGTGGCACAACACAATTGCTTAAGCTTGGTTTGGTTTACGATACACGAGATAACGAACCTAACCCTATGAAGGGAATATGGTCGGAGATTTTCATACAGGCAGCTCCTTCGTTTATTGGTAATAAGTATAGTTATACACAATTATGTCTTAGTCATCGTCAGTATTTTACTTTGATAAATAAAGTAATGAATTTCGCATATCGTGTCAGTTATCAAGGCAAGTTATCGGGTGAAATTCCTTTTTATATGCTCCCTTTATTATTTTCATCAAACAAACCTCCTCGTGATGGTTTAGGAGGAGCTAAAACATTAAGGGGTATCCTACGCAATAGAGTGGTAAGTGATGGAATGGTGTATGGCAACTTTGAATTGCGTTGGAAGTTCTTGAGAACTATTATTTGGGGTCAGAATGTTTATCTTGCTTTAACAACTTTTGCCGATGCAGGAGAAGTAGTGCAGAAGTATAAGTTTAATATGGATAATGTTCCTAAAGATTTCATAGTACAGCCCGAAGGCATACATTTAAGCTATGGAGAAGGGTTGCAGGTAGTATTAAATGCTAACTTTGTTGTCAACTTTAGCTATGCACTTGCAAAAGATACACAGGATGGCAGCTCCGGGTTTTATATCAATCTTAACTATTTGTTTTAGATAAAACAGAACTTCACTTTACGTTAAACCTTGTTCACGCAATAGGACAAATCCTATTGCGTAACATTAAGTAATTATAATGATTGACAAAGTTAGTGTTCTAAAGATTAATCTAATTTAAGAACTGCAAGAAAAGCAGATTGCGGAACTTCTACATTCCCCACCTGACGCATACGCTTCTTCCCTTTCTTTTGTTTATCCAAAAGTTTTCGCTTACGCGTAATATCACCACCATAACATTTAGCAGTTACATCTTTACGAACAGCTTTCACTGTCTCGCGAGAGATAATTTTAGCCCCAATTGCAGCTTGAATAGCAATATCAAATTGCTGACGAGGGATTAACTCTTTAAGCTTTTCACAAATTCTCTTACCAAAACTATAAGCATTATCTTGATGAATCAATGTAGATAAAGCATCTACAGATTCCCCATTCAATAGAATCTCTAAACGAACAAGTTTTGCAGGTTTGTATCCGGATTGATAATAGTCAAAAGAAGCATAACCTTTTGATATACTCTTTAACTTATCATAAAAATCAATTACAATTTCGCCAAGAGGCATCTCAAACGTAAGCTCAATCCTATCAGAAGTAAGATACACCTGATTCTTCAAGAGACCTCTCTTCTCAATACATAAAGTCATTATTCCACCAACGTATTCCGACTTGGTTATAATATTTGCATTGATATAAGGCTCTTCAATGTGATCAATATAATTAAGAGCAGGCAAGCCCGAAGGATTATGTACCTCCAACATTTCACCTTTAGTTGTTTTAACTTTGTACGAAACGTTAGGAACGGTAGCAATTACATCCATATCAAACTCCCTGTCCAGGCGTTCCTGTACAATCTCCATGTGAAGCAATCCTAAGAAACCACATCTAAAACCAAAGCCTAATGCAGCAGAAGATTCAGGTTCAAAAGTAAGTGACGCATCATTAAGTTGCAACTTCTCAATAGAATTTCGTAGTTCTTCGTAATCATCAGCATCGGTAGGATAAACACCTGCAAATACCATAGGTTTTACATCCGAAAAGCCATCAATAGCTACTTCACAAGGCATATCTTTATGAGTAATCGTATCACCACATTTTACTTCCTTAGAACTTTTAATACCTGAAATAATATAACCTACATCACCTGCGTACAAAACATTTCTTGGCTCCTGTTTTAATTTTAGAACCCCTATTTCGTCAACATAATATTCCTTACCGGTATTAACGAACTTAACAAAATCATTCTTGCGAATGGTTCCATTAAATATTCTAAAGTAAGAGATAATTCCTCTAAACTGATTGAAAACAGAATCGAAGATTAATGCCTGTAAGGGAGCTTTAACGTCGCCTTTAGGGCAAGACACCCTTTTAATAACAGCATCTAAAATATCCATTACCCCCATGCCTGTTTTGCCACTAGCTTCAATTATATCATCTCTATCGCAACCAATCAAATCTACAATCTGATCTTTCACCTCTTCTGGCATAGCGTTATCGAGATCCATCTTATTAAGAACAGGTATTATTTCCAAATCATGGTCTAATGCCAGATAAAGATTGGAAATAGTTTGAGCTTGTATCCCCTGAGTTGCATCCACAATCAGTAATGCTCCTTCGCAGGCGGCAATTGATCTGGATACTTCATAAGAGAAGTCAACATGTCCTGGAGTATCAATAAGATTTAACACGTAAACTTCATCATTGTACTCAAACTCCATCTGTATGGCATGACTCTTAATTGTGATACCTCGTTCACGTTCAAGATCCATGTCATCTAATACCTGAGCCTGCAAGTCTCTAGCAGACACAGTACCAGTAAACTCAAGCAATCTATCGGCAAGTGTACTTTTGCCGTGATCTATATGAGCTATTATGCAAAAATTTCTAATATTATTCACAGTGCAAAATTACAATAATTTACAAAATAATTTACATTAAATACAACCTTTTGTTATTTTTTCTTGTCTATGTATAATTATAACGAATATTTTCTTATTTTTGCTGATTATTAAATTTATTTTACTATGAAACGAAACCTTATTAAAAATACGTGTATTATACTTGTATTATGCCTAACTTTAATTACTTCACTGTTTTCACAAAACATTAGCAAAGTAATTCCAGACTCAAGACTTTATCAATGTTTTGAGAAATCATATGTTGACAATCTTTTAAAAAACAATCCAGAAAAGATTGCTTATTACAATTTTTACTTAGATCACTCCTATTATACTGTTAAATTAGATAGAATAGGAGAAAAACCAATCACAGGAATAGATATCCATAAAGTTAATATCAAATCACCCGATGGTAAAGTTACCACTAGAACTTTTAATGAAACAAGTTTTAATACAAAAACTTTTAATATGTTAAAATATGCATTTAATAATGAAAATATGAATTTCCCGACTTATATATGGAAAGAAATGGGAATTGCAATTGTAATCCGACCAGAACAATATATTAAGGATGATTTTAAAATGGATCAACGAAATAAATAAATAAAATTGATTTAATTATGAAGAAAATATACTCACTAATAGTTATAATACTATTAATAAACACGGTAATTAAAGCTCAAACATATAATATTTCTACTAATAATGGACAAACCATTACAACTTGTGGTGGAGATTTCTATGATAGCGGTGGATCAGGCAACAATTATAGTGCAGGAGAAAACTTAAGCATAACATTTAAGTCAAATACAACTCCAAACAACCATATACAAGTTAGTTTTGCTACTTTCAATATTCTAAATACTGATACTTTATATGTATATGATGGACCTAATACCAGCTCACCGTTAATTGGGAAATACAATAATAACAATCCACTTATTGGTGCAACAAATGCAGTAAGCTCAACAGTTTTAAATGCAACAGGAGACTTAACATTCCAATTTAAATCTTCCGCTACTAGTGCTGGTGCTATTGGATGGTTTGCTTCATTAGTTTGTATTCCAGGATGCCAACAAATTATTGCAAGTCTTGATACAGTGTTAACAACTCCACATCCTGACAGTAATTATGTTGACGCTTGTCTAGGAGGTGATAGTATAACATTTGTCGGGAATGGTATATTTCCTCAAAATAATTATGATTATAACCAATCGAATGCCAACTGTGTTTTTCATTGGGATTTTGGAGATGGGACTACTGGAATTGGTCAAACGATTAAACATAAATACAATACAAGTAGAGGCTATGACATCTTGCTTAATATTATTGACAGTATTGGATGTGTAAACACAAATGCACTTGGTGCAAGAGTAAGAATGGCAAGTTTTCCCAAAATATATATTGTCCCTTTGCAGAATATGTGTTCTAATGATTCCGTTAATCTAAAAGTTGGATACTTAAATAATTCAAATATTATGATTCAACCAGTATCATTTACACAGATCGCTAAAGCGAGTTATGATAGTGTTACATTTATTCCAGATGGACCTCTTTGTCCCCCGGGTTATTTTAGCACACCTGTTACATTTACTACTTTCCCTCCTGGATTGGCAATATCAAGTGCAAGTGATATCCTTGCTATTTGTGTAACTATCGAACATAGCTTTTCCGGTGACTTAGGGTTTAAGATTATTTGTCCAAATGGGAATAATGTTGTATTAGACCCAAATCAACATAGTGGCAGCAATCATTTAGGTATAGCAACTAATGGGGATGATAATACTACTTATCCTTGTGATCCTGCTTATAATGCCCCTGGTACTGGGTGGAGTTATTGTTGGTCTGAAATTTACCCAAATCACGGGACTCTAGGTAGTTTAAAAGGTACTGGTCCATCACCAATTGATTCAACTAATCAAGTAAATCATACAAATTACTTACTTCCAGCTAATCCTCTTTCAGGATTGGTTGGTTGTCCATTAGATGGTAGCTGGAGTATTGTTGTTACTGATAACTGGGAAATAGATAATGGTTATGTTTTTCATTGGGACTTACAATTGCAAGCAAATTTAATGCCTGTTAATTGGACATATAATGTAATTGTTGATTCAGTCGGCTTTTCAGGACCTTTGGTAACAACTTTAAATGATTCGGTAGCTCGAATACATCCTACAACAGGGGGTGTATTTACTATTCCTATTTCTTTATATGATGACTTCGGTTGTAAATGGGATACTTCAACTAACCTGACAGTTGTTCAGATGCCAACAGTTAATCTTGGCAATGACACCTCATTTTGCGAAGGACATTCAATCACACTTAATGCTGGTAATCCGGGTTCTTCATTTCAATGGAATGATTTCAATAATTCAACAAGTCAGACTATAATGACTAAAGATTCTGTTTTAGCTGCAGGTGTACCTTTTGTATATGACTATGTAGCGCTTGTGACTAACCAAAATGCAAATATTCAATGTACAGCATCCGATTCAGTTAGGATTACGTTAAATCCAATACCCGGCATATCATTTGATGCTTTTCCTACTACAGGATGCGAACCCATAACAGTTGTATTCACTAATAGTACTTCACCCATCGCTAATTATATCTGGAACTTTGGTGATAATAGCCCAACTGATACATTAACCAACCCTTCTCATATTTATAATTCAAATGGGTCACCATTTACAGTAACATTAGTCGCAACAACTAATCAAGGATGTACCTCAACATTTATAGCACCTAATTTAATTAGTGTTTTCCCACAACCTCATGCTGATTTCACTTGGAATCCAACTGTTGGCACAACAAGTAATCCTGTTATTACCTTTACTAATACTACTACTCCGGCAAATTCTTCATTTTCTTATACCTGGGATTTTGGAGATGGCAGTCTTCACGATACAACCATGAGTCCTTTACACCTTTATTCAACTCCTACAACTTATAATATTGTAATGATAGTATCAGGTTCTCAGGGATGTTCTGATACTGCACGACATTCAATTT
>Ga0364880_10420_pt1 | contig 16360 bp, 16 predicted proteins | sample ExccelJu500001D3_5_FD_206927 | JGI IMG/M metagenome (GOLD analysis project Ga0364880, IMG submission 206927) | Enriched cells from Trout Bog Lake Hypolimnion, Wisconsin, USA - BchlTB.July30.5000.01.D3 | ecosystem: Environmental > Aquatic > Freshwater > Lake > Hypolimnion/Profundal zone | place... | reverse complement strand
AATTTAACCCCGAATAAACGCATTTTGATAATCACATAATTGGTTGCATTTGCAGTCGAAGTGATTGCAATAAAGGCAACCAGAAGTACTATTTTTAAGTTTTTCATTTTGATTAATTTTTATTTTAATAGAAAATTACGGGAATATTTTTATATTCGGGTTAAATAATTAGGAAATTGCCGTTATTTTTTCGAAAACAAGGAAACTAAATAAAAATTCAGATAAAATATTGTGCCAATAAGCAACAATCCTGATACAATTTGAATGGAGGAACAAAATTGGTTTCAAAATTCTGCGACGAGGTATCTTTAATTACAGGTTTGAATTAATAGACGCCTTCAATATCTTTGGCCTGCCTGAATATTGGCGGAAATAATAACCTGACATATAGAGGACGGTAAAATGTATGAAACCAATTTTTCAGTATTAATTTTTGTTGAACATTAATTTGCTATTTACACATTAAAAAAATTATTTTGAATAATAGTAAACAATTTGATGGGCTCTGGGGAGTGATTTTAGGTGGGTCCAGTGGCTTCGGTTACGGTGCAATGGAGAAACTAGCCTGCCATGGCATGAATATTGTGTTGTTGTACCGGGAAACCGTGGGTGCTGAAAAATTACTTAAAGAAAAAATTTCATTGATTAGGGAAAGAACAGGGGTAGAGATTTTACTTTGTAATGAAAATGCTTTAGATGCAAAAGGCAGATATGCATTTCTTAAAGAATTTAAAGATGTTGCAGGAGCGGGCAAAAAAATACGTTTGCTGCTGCATTCAATAGCAAGGGGTAATCTGAAGTCTTTAGTAGCAGGCGAATTTTCTGCTGAAGAATCATATACCCAACTCTCAGTTGAAGATATACAGCTTACTACATATGCTATGTCTAACAGCCTTTTGGACTGGGCAAGAATGCTCCTAACGGAAGGCCTTTTTTGCCAGGATGCCAGGGTTATAGGATTAACAAGTGAAGGGGCGCATAAATATTGGGAAAGCTATGCTGCAGTTTCAATTGCGAAGGCGTCGCTGGAAAGTCTTGCAACCTATATGGCTGTTGAACTGGCAAAATACGGGTTGAAGACAAACCTGGTACAAGCGGGAATTACAGAAACGCCTTCGATGAAGAAAATAGCCAGCAGCAATAAATTACTGCAGATTGCAAAAAACAGGAACCCAATGGGAAGGATAACTACACCAGAAGATGTTGCAAACGTTGTCTACCTTTTGTGCACCGATGAAGCATCCTGGATCAACGGAGCGGTTATTCATGTAGATGGAGGGGAACATTGCTGTTGAAAAAAAATAACATGTATCAGTATATACTAGAACTATTGCCGAATAAATCATCCTTTCGCTTTGTGGATAATATTTCCCATGTTGATGAAAATGGCGTGACCGGGGATTATAGGCTCCGAGAGAATGCTTTTTTTTATGAAGATCATTTTGTTGGTTATCCGGTTACTCCAGGAGTGATTCTTACCGAAATAATGGCTCAGATCGGGCTTCAAACCTTAGCCATCTACCTTATTCTGAAAGAAACCAAAGAAATTAACACGAATGAAGGCAATACATTGTTTCCTTTGCTGACTGCTACCGATATATCTTTTTACAAAATGGTATTGCCCGGACAAAAAGTGATTGTGATATCCAGAAAGGAATTTTTCCGTTTTGGTAAACTCAAATGTTATGTAGAGATGATAGGCGAGGATAAAGAGATTATTGCAAAAGGAACGATTGCCGGTATGATAAAAGGTATTGTAAAAGCTAAAACAATATGAATAAGCGGGTAGTCATTACGGGTTTGGGAGTTGTTGCACCTAACGGTACAGGAATACCTGATTTTTTAGAAGCGATTCAAAATGGTACTTCCGGCATTCGGTTTAATCCGCAATATGAAGCATTAAACTTTAATTGCCAGGTGAGCGGTGTGCCGGATTTTGAGTGGGATCATCTTAAAACCTATGTTAATGAGGTTACATTTCATGGTTTAAAAGGACAGGGTATAGGTTATGCAATTAAAGCCGCTCTGGATGCATGGAATGACGCAGGAAATGAACTGGATTATGAAAGTGATACCGTATTATGGGATTCGGGCTGTGTATTTGGCAACAGCGTATCTGATACGGCGGTAATTAAAAATATTATTGCCCGTGTGGATGCCAAAGAGGCCAGAAAGTTAGGTTCGAGGGTTATAGAACAGGTTATGAACAGTGGGGCTACCGCCTATATTTCCGGACGATTGGGCCTTGGAAATAAAGTAATAACCAACTCCGCGGCCTGCGCCACCGGGTCTCAGGCAGTTTTGATGGGGTATGAGTATATAAAGTTTGGTATGGCAAAGCGGATGCTGGTGGGGAGTACGGAGCATGTGGATCCCTATATATTTGGCGCCTTTGATTCGATGAGGGTTTTATCCAGGAAATTTAATCAATTTCCGGAGCAGGCATCCAGGCCAATGAGTACATCATCGGGCGGTTTTGTTCCCGGTTCCGGAGCAGGCGCTATGGTGCTCGAAGACCTTGATTTTGCACTTGCAAGAGGTGCTTCGATATATGCAGAAATACTGGGAGGTGCAAATAATTCGGGAGGACAGAGAAACGGAGGTTCTATGACAGCGCCGAATAACGGGAGTGTTATTAAATGCCTGGAAGAGGCAGTAATGAATGCGCAGGTGCAGGCGCAGGATATAGATCTGATCAGCGGGCATTTAACCGGTACAATGGCCGATAAGATGGAGGTTGCAAACTGGATGGCAGTATATGGGAAAAATAATAATAAATTTCCACTTACTAATTCCTTAAAGTCAATGATAGGCCATTGCCTGAGTGCAGCCGGTTCTATAGAATGTGTTGCAGTTGCATTGCAGCTGTTTCATCAGTTTGTTCACCCAAATATCAATCTCGAAGACCCGAACCCTGAAATTGCAGAAATGATTGGAATGGATGCGCTACCTACCGAATGTTTAAAAAAAGAAATAAATATTGCTGCGAAAGCTAATTTCGGCTTTGGCGACATTAATACATGTTTAATATTTTCAAAATTCGACTACAATGGATAAACTAACAATTTTAGATGAACTTAAAAAAGTACTTGCTCCTTATACAACCAACAAAGAAGCCCTGGGATCTATTAATGACCAGACGGATCTTATAAAAGATCTGAAAATAAATTCAGCAAATATCATTGATATTATTATTGATGCAGAAACAAAGTATGGTATAGAAATAGATCCGGATTCGGCAGAGAAGATGAGCAATGTGGGAAGCTGTATAGATGTTATCATGGAAAAAATGAATCAAAAAGAATGATTAGTACAGGTAATGATATTATATCATTAGCGCACATTAATGTTCTTCGTACAAAGGACAAACAATTCTTTGGGAAAATAATATCTCCTTCAGACCATCAACTTTTTTATTGCGGAGATCTAGCAGATCTGCCGTTTGAAATTTATGTATGGCTGGCCTGGTCAATTAAAGAGGCGGCATTTAAATATTTGCAAAGGCAGATGCCGAGCCTGATTTTTTCACCGCTTAAAATAAATATTCAAAGTATCCTGTTAATAGCAGAATACCCCATTAAAAACTTTACAGGCGATCAATTTGAGACATCTTCGTTTCATGCGGAAAATGCCTATCTGGGTACAGTTCAATATGGGTCTTCTGTTTTACATTCCCGGTCTGTTATTTACCATGAATTAATATATAGCGTGGTCAATGAGCAGGAATCATTCGATAACATATGGTGGGGAATTCAGACACTGGGCACAATCGATCCTGATGCTCAGTCGGCAAGTGTAAGGATATTTATCCTCAAAAAATTGCATGCTGTTTTACCCCATCTCAATATTACTATCGGAAAAAGCATGGATGGAATCCCGGTATTGCTGAATGAAAAAAAGGAAATGAGTATTCCTGTTTCTTTTACGCATGATCACAATTATGCAGGTTATTCATTTGTGTTAGGTGAAAGTTTTTCTGGTAGTTTTGACATTCCTATTGTAACCTTTGAGGACTAGCGGGCTGTTATATATGTGAGTTAGTTCACTCAGTATGATTATTAATGGCCTATTCAAAAAAAAGGACGGCCAACATCAGGCCGTCCTCAAAAAAAATCATAATCTTGTTATTGCTTCAGGAATTTGGCAGAGGTAACATTATCATTGCTGATAGCCTTGATAATGTATAGGCCGCCAGCCAGCTTGCTGATGTCGATGGTTGCGGTTCCTTTGCTGATTGCCATACTTGCCACATTCCTGCCGCTCATATCAATTACCGAGATTGAAGCAGCCTTTTCGGTTTCTATATACAACACATTTTCAGCGGGGTTTGGATAGATTCTCAACGGGCCTGCAAGAACTGGAGCGGGGGTCTGCAGGGATCCGTAAATAGTATTCAACGTGGTGTTTGTTACAATTGCCGGGTTAGAGTCGAAATAAATGTAGCCCTTGTTCTTTATCTGCGTGCCTACGGCAAGTGCCGGGCGCAATTTGATATTAAAGCTAACCGAGCCCTGGCTGCCTGCCTCATCGGTAAAGCTGTCGGGCAGGAAAATGTTGTTGAAGTCAAATCGTACTACGCCGGGTGCGAGCCATTCAGGCGTCATCATGTGGCTGGCGCCCTGTATTTTCAGCGTTGAAGGATCTACATTGGCATCGAGCGTATCTACTACCTGAACATTCTGCGCGGCAGCGGTGCCGGTGTTCTGGAAATGCAGGGTGTAGGCGAGCTTCACTGTGGTTTGCTCTATGTAGCCTGGTGTGCCGGATCCTTTAGGGCTCACTTCCTTTACATTGGGGTCGTAAGCATTTACCACAGGCAGGCAGATGGTCTGGTCGTTGTTGGTATGATCGATATCGGTAGCCGGAATGTCGCTGTAGATACGGAAGCACAAAGTATCTTCGGCATGAGCCGAAGTGTCGGGGAAGAGATGGATATGCGATAACAGGCTGTTCCAATATCCGCCAGCGGTAATATTGGTAAGGTTGGTATAGGTCCAGCGAAGTGTATCGCCCGAAACTGAAGTAGCAGGCACAGTGCTGAGCGATGCATCATAAATGACGCGGGAGTCTTTTACAAATGTCAGCGTGCCTGACTCGGCATTGCAGCCTGTGTTGCTCACATAGGGCTCCATATAAAATACCCTGCCCACCTTTATGGCCGGTGGGTACATGCTGTAGCTCATCACATCTACACTGTCGCTGCATTGCAGCGGGAAATCTACACCGCCGTGGGGGAGGGTAGTGAACATATAAGCCCCGGAGAAGCAGGTGGTGAGCGGATAGATAAAATAGTATTGAGAAGGCAGGGCTACTGTATAGTTAGTCATCCACGACTTCTGAATGGTCATGTTATAGTAGCCTGTGGAGGAAGTATACAGGCTGCGGTAGTTGTAGGAAACACCCGGGCTGCTCAGATTATTCATGCTATTGATTTGCATGCCGTTCAGAGCAGAATCGGTGCCGTCATAAAGGCAATCCGCATTATTGTCAATGTATGCTGTACCTGATATGGTGTCATACTCGCAGGGATTAGTTACGCCCAGCGGGAAGACGTCGTGGATAGGCCCCAATGTATCAGGACCTGAGAAAATCTTGGTGGGTCGCTCTACGAAGAGGGCAAGGCTGCCACCAGAAAGCTGGTCGTCGGAGACAACGGAACTAAACAACATGGCTCCGACAGCTGTAAACGTCCAGGGCGTGGCACCAGTTGTATTGACTGCGGTGAATACTACAATGCCGGAGAGTGTATCGTAAACCTTTACAGTGTCGTAGAGAAAGGAGGCGGATTTTGTGACCATGTAAGCTACCGAGCAGGTAGAGTGGCACATGGTGGAGTCGTGGGTGGGCATGGCCAGTGTTACGGCTGTAAGGTTGCCATGGGTGTAGGTCTGTGCGGTAGCTGCCGACACAATGAATAGCTGAAGGGCTAAAGCTGTTCTTAGTAGTTTCTGTATCATTTGATTTGGTTTAGATGATAAATTTATGAAATTATTTTCAAATGGAAAAAAGAGGTGCATTAAGTGATTCATAAGATTAATTTTTTAGCTAAAAACGTTATGTAAAAGTAAGTACACTAATTTATCGCCACTACAGTATAATTACCAATTCTTTTTTTAGTAACCTTACTGGTTTATTTAGGTAGCATACAGTTAACTGGAACATGCCGCTGCTGCTTTCAAAAGATCTGGTGCTACTGGTTTAGGCCTGTAATAAAACAGTAGTAATATAGAATGGGACAGGGAATTATGACTAGGCAAGTGAAAGCAACTTCTTTATTTTGGGACATACTTAGTCGTGCGATTTCCGGGTATCGATGTTAAAATTTAATTTTCAGTCGGCCCTTTGCTAATTTAGCAGCCGATTTATAGGATATATGCGATATTTTATTTTTGGTATTTTATGTTGGGTAAGTATTTCCTGTTGCGCGCAAAGCGTGGATCGGGCAAATGACACGTATGCCGCCAAATATGTTCTCCTCGATTCTATCAGAGGAATAATCAATAATTTTCCTTACCCTGAAGCTGGAAAGAAACTGGAAGCGCTTGAAAATTGGGCAACCAGTCAGGGTGACCGCGAGCTGGCAGGTGAATTCAGATTACTGGCAATAAGGAGAAAAATGATTGAATTCAGCCATGATGATACGATTGAACAGAAATTAAGCCAGCTCATTACTTCATCGGAAGATAATGATTATGAATACCTGGAAACCGACGCAATTCAGTCTTTAGGATTGTATTATTGGGACAATGACCAGAAACAAAGCCTTGCCCTGGAGAATTTTGTAGAAGCATATAATATTTATTCAAAATTTTCCGGATCAGAGTTCCCACCCAAGCAGAGCTATTTATATGATTTAGGTGGTTCTTACTTCAGATATGGGGATTATGGCAATGCTATAAGATACCTTAAAGAAGCTATTTCTATAAAACCGGGTAGTATAAAAAGCGGAAATTTTAATAACCCCATCAACAATACTATAGGGCTTTGCTACCAGAGACTGGACCGGCTAGATTCGGCTATCTGGTATTTTCAGAACATTTATGAACTATCAAAAAAAATAAATGACACTGCATGGACAGGTATAGCAGCCGGCAACATAGGTAATGTATATTTTTCTCAGAAAAAGTATAAAGAGGCCATACCGATGCTGGAAACGGATGTAAATAACAGTTTAAACACCAATCAGTTAAAAAGCGCTGCAGGTTCTATGTATAAATTGTCTGTCATATATTATATGCAGCATGATTTTGACAAAAGGCAACAGTTGCTGCTTCATGCACTTGACTTATGTGAACACAAAAACTTCTGGCCAACCTATTCGCTGGCCGAAAGGTTTTACAGCCAATTATCGAAGGTGTATGCAGCAAAAGATAACATGCGTTTTGCCTATTTATATGCTGATTCGGCACTGGATGCAAAAGACTCATTGGTTGCTGAACATAACCGGCTGAATATTGCCCGGTCGCAGGAGAAAATCGATTATATGCAGCATAAGCTGGAAACCGGAAAGCTTTTAAATGCACAAAGGATCATGGAACTGGTAAGAAATTGCCTTATAGTCGCCATTCTTATGATGTGTGTTATCGGGATTTTGTTTGTCAACCGGCAACGGCTACAACAAAAAAAACTGGAGGCCGAGAAGAAAAATGCGGTATCGGAATTGGAAATTGCGTCAATTCAGCTGGAAAATATTAAGCAGAGCGTGCAGGAAAAGAACCAGTTAATTGAGCATTTCACTAATGAACTGGAGCGGCAAAAGACCGGAGAAGAAGTGAAAAGCAATGATGAGCTGCTCACACAACTGGAACGGGCAACTATACTTACTGATGAACAGTGGGAAAATTTCAGAGATGTGTTTGAAAAAGTACACAAAGGCTTTTTTACGAGCCTTAAGAAAAAAATACCCGATCTGACACCTGCTGAAATAAGGTTTCTGGCGCTTACAAAACTAAAAATGACCTCAAAAGAGATGGCATCCATGCTGGGAATATCTACCAATGCCATCCGCATTTACCGCCACCGTCTTCGCAAAAAACTTGACCTGGATAAGGATGATATGATTGAGATATTGGTGGAAAGTATATAGTATGCCGGCCTCATAGTTCAATAAATAAGTTTGAGATTTCGCTGAAATCCGGATCAGGATAATAATGTCAGATCAGAAGAAATTGGGTATCGTGGCTACCATAAACTGCCTTGAGCCATACTAAAGATAGCACTTTAAAATCCAGAGCCTACAGGATCGTCTAAAGGTGTTGACTTAATTTGTTCCTAGCCATCTGTACCTTCCATTGAGGAGGTATGATAAAAATATTTGCCTTGCAGGTAGTAAGGAGCAAAATTACAAGGTGCCACTTGCTGCTTAATTAAAGGAACATAATTTATTTGTGCCCTGTTCAGTAATGCAGGTAACTGATTTTAACCCCTCCGGAATACTGGCAAATTTCATAAAAAAACTGGTGAAAAAATATCGCTCCAGGGATAAGATGGTATTGAATAAGTCAAGGCATTTTTTATAACCATTTTTAAAGAAATAATATTTTTATTTTTAATTGATTTATAATCAATGCTGAAATGTTTTTGTAACGCCCGCAGAAATAGAACTGTAACCAATTTGAAACAGAAGTGTAACGTCAGAAATTTGGATTCCCTTTAACTGCAATAGTAGTTTTGCTTCATGAAATTAAAGTCAAAATTTCAGATCAGTTTTCTAAACAAATATGATTTACTGGTAGTGCTTCTTATAGCGACAGCAGTATTGATCATAATGACCATATGGATATGGTATGGCCATAAAAACCAGGAACTGGAAAGAGAAATTTACAAGCTGAAGTAAAAACATAAATTATGAAATACTTATCAGACAAGGCTGCTTTATTGACATTTAATGTTATTGCTGCACAGAAAGGTTACAGGTTTAAAAAAGTAAATACTCAAAAAGAAATAGATGATGCCTGCCAGGTATATAATGAAGAAGCCTTTTCATTTCCAGACGAACTGAAAGATAAAGTGTCATCTTATAAAAAAAGTGCAATCAATTTTGTAGCTTATTATAAAGACGAACCAGTGGGTATGGTTCGCCTGGGTGATCCAAAGATCATTAACAGGCCGTTCGAACTCTATGGTGTGGATGTAACCGGTGAACACTATGAGATACAAAGCCTGGTAGTAAAAAAAGAATTCAGGGAAGGTACTCAATTTGTTATGCTTGGTTTGTTTAAGACCATGTATGTATATTCCAGGCAGCAGGGCATTATTTCCTGGAATTCTTGCGGAGCCAGAAATGTGTACCTCACTGTACGCAGGTTTTGTAAAAATATTTCTGTGGAAGAAGTTGATTTCGGGGCAATCAATCATCCGCTGACTCAATATCTTTTTGCCAATAATATCATTGAAACCTATTTCACAATGGAGGTATCCTCTTTTGAGCCATGGCAGATTCTGAAAAAATTCATCAGACAGGTAGTTAAGAAATGGGAATTGCCTCAGATCATCAGTATTAAAAGACTTGCATATGAAAGTTTTAGTTACGGGAGCAAGTAAGGGAATCGGAAGGGCAATTGCCATTAAGTTGCAACACAGCTTTGACCTGGTACTTCATGCAACCACAGAAGACCGATTGGAGTCAACCTGGAGCGAATTAATAAACCCTGAAAGGCATACCAGGTTATGCGCTGATTTTTCGGATTCAGATGCTCTGAAAGGTTTTTGCAGCAATCTAAAAAAATTAACCGGTGATTCATTATATGCTGTAATTAATAACGCAGGATTGACACTTGATAAATCAATATTGTTTCAGCCGGAAGCAGACATCGACACGCTTATACAAGTGAACCTTAAAGCGCCTGTAATGATTAGTAAAACAGCATTTAAAATTTTTCATGCACGGCAGCAGGGAGTCATTATCAATATGAGTTCATGCGTGGGTGAAACGGGAAATGCATTCCAGTGTGTATATGCAGCAACAAAGGCCGGCCTGGCAGGATTTACCATGTCACTTGCAAGAGAAGCGGGTGCCTTATTGCCCAGCCATAGCATCAGGGCATTCTGCGTATCGCCAGGCTATATAGAAACAGGAATGACCGGTAAAATACCTGAGGCAGAAAAAGAAAAATACATGCTGAATATACCGGCGAGAAGAATGGGACAGCCAGAGGAGGTAGCAGGGGTAGTTGCGTTTTTACTGACAGATGAAGCTGCCTATATAAATGGTTCGGAAATAAAAATTAACGGGGGAATAGTATGATGGAAAAAGGAATTGAATTAATGCAGAAGGATGTAATAGAACTGGATCAATCAGATCTTGTGAAACTATATAACAAGAACCATGAATGGCATCAGATGCTGGTAGATAAATTCAATCTTCCATCGGCAGGGGAGCTGCCATCTTTGCCGCAACCCTTTATGCTTGGCTTCAATAAGGCAAAGCTGGTTTATGCCGAAGGATCGGGTAAATATGGAAAAGGATATGCCGAAGCTGAACTGGAAGTTTCGCAGAATGATCCCTGGTTCTGGTGCCATTTTCTGGGAGATCCGGTAATGCCAGGTTCCATAGGGCTTGATGCATTCCTGCAGCTAACTGGAACCTGGTCTTTTTTCTCAGCCGCAATTTACGGCCGGGCCAGAGCTCTTGACGGGTCTTATGCTTACAATGGCCAGGTATTTCCCTACAGTAAAAAAGTGTATTACAGGATGGATGTAAACAGGCTGCTGAAGAAAAAAAGACTGCTCTTTTTTGATGGACACCTTGCGGTAGATACACCCGATAATATTATCTACTCTTTTGGTATCTGCAAGGTTGGGTTCTTCACCAGCGATGAACTGAACATACCCAAAACAGCTGTAAATGAATACTATAAACCAGATTGGGCGCAAATGAAAAAAAATGCAGTGAGCTGGATTGAGAATGCAGAAAAATTTTACACACAAATCAGCAACCTATGAGCACATTGGTAGGATTGGATCCCGCAACCGTGTTGCCACACGGGCCTTCAAAATTGCTTGTGGATGAATATCTATGGCATTCACCCCATGTTGGTGTAGTAGCTGCATACACACCTGATGAATGGGATGTAATGGATCATTTCGGCGTATTCCGTGCAGTAGACCAGGTAGAGTCGTTCGGGCAGGCCGTAGTGGTATCGTGCAGCGCTTTCCTCGACACTGGAAAAACGAGCCTGAGCTATACGGAGTATTATAAACTGAGGAATTTTGTTTTTGTTGGTATAAAAAGTGTGCATTGCCATGATGTAATTCCCTACAAACAGAAGTATATATGCCTGGGTGTGATCAATTTCTACAAATTCAGGCAGATGACAGCCTCGGGACGTATTTACAAAGTACCAGCCGGCCTCGACCTGCAGGAGTATTTTAGGGATTTTACGGAAGAAAGGCTGAGGAACTATGATCTGGGTAAGGAGTTTGTGCTGGCAACCGAACTGCATGATATTCTGGGCAAGGGAATAAAGAATGAAATCTTAACTCCAACGGGCAGAAGTTCTTAAAGTTAAAACAACAACAAAAAAGTCGCTAAGAATCAAAGACAATATCAGTTGTGATCCTTTTATTTTAATTCATTCAAAACATATCTAAAACAAAATTCAATTTTATGACACGCGAAGAAGCAAAAGACAAGATTGTGGAAATTCTGAAAACAGTCCACACTATTAATCCCGAAATGTTGAAAAACATTACTGAGAAAACCGACTTCATTACCGATCTCGGTGCCCCCTCTACCGAATTGGTGAACATAGTAGCCAAGGCAGAAGAGAAATTTAGCATAGAGTTCGAAGATGATGATATTGATGATATTGGATCTACTATGGGCGACACCATAGACCTTGTACTGAAGTATGTAAACAAAAAACAACCAGCATTATGAAGCCCCGGAAAGTTGCCGTGGTAGGTATAGGAGGGATTTTCCCATCGTGCAGCAGCATTGACGAATTCAGTTCGAAAATGTTTGCGGATAAGAGCCTGATAAGGGAATGGCCGGAAGCAATACTACATGGTAAGAAAATGCGTTCAACCGTAAGTGGCTATACCTCACTTGAGGAGTGCGGACTGGAAGAAGTGCCATCATCACTGCTGGTCAATTATCCCGAAATTTTCAAAGATAAATATAACCGTATACCTATTGGGAATTTATCTACAGCAGACCTTGGTAGTATATGGGCTATGCTTGGAACACAGGATGCTATAAAAATGAGCGGGTGGACAGATAAAGAAGTTCGTTCTGAACATACGGGTGTAGTTATTGGCTCTGGAGCAGGTGGTAATGAAGTTTCAAGAAAGTCGTGGCATAATTTCTTTGAGCTGGACAAGAAAACACGCTACCTGGGCTCTCATAATGTAGACAGGGTAATGGTATACCGCGATGCCGCCAATGTGTCCTGCCTGATTCAGAGTAAAGGTGTGTGCGAATGTATCGGTTCGGCATGTGCTACCGGATTGGGAAATATTGGTTATGCATACCGGTTGATCGCTTTCGGGCTACAGGACCGGATCATTGCCGGTGGTATAGAAGGCACTTCAATGGAGTCTTTTATAGGGTTTGATGCCATGCAGGTACTCAGCCGCGGTTTTGAACCCGAAAAATCATCGCGTCCTTTCGATATCGACCGGAATGGTTTTGTCTGTTCTTTCGGAGCGGGAATTGTGGCACTTGAAGCTTACGAAATAGCTAAGGCAAGAGGGGCAAACATACTTGCGGTAATAGATAACTATTTCAATAACTCTGATGGCAGCGGCGATATGTTTGCCCCTTCAATAGAAGGGCAACAAAGGCTTTGGAACGGGCTATTAGGGAATAACAGAGACCGGTTATTTCCGGATGTGGTTAAAGTACACGGCACCTCAACGCCACTAGGTGATGCCATTGAACTGTTTAGTGTTGTTAATTATCTGGGCGACAATGGTTATCATATTTCTGCTCCAAAGTCGCAGTTCGGGCATATGCTGGGGGCAGCCGGGGCCGTAGAATTCGTTCTTGCGGTGCTGATGCTTAAAGAGCAGAAAATGTCGCCATGCCTTAACTCCGACCGACTGAATGAACAGCCTGAAACTTTTCAGAGAGAAGCAGATTGGCCAGGAACAAAAGAGCCCGTTGCCGCATTCCGCCACTTGCTTCCCCGGCAAACGGTGGCAAAGGAAATCAACCGGATTGTTTGCCTGAACTACGGTTTTGGCAGTACGAACAGTGCAGTAGTGTTGTCAAGGGATATATGATGAAGACAAGTCTTTCAAAAATAGTACCGGATGGCATGTGAAAGATTGTAAATTTTTTCACTGGTTAGCATTAAAATAAAATCTGGTTTTATGATCAACAATTCAGGTAAAACAGCATTGGTCTTCGGTGTCAGAAATGACAGCTCAATAGCCTGGCAGGTGGCAAAGAAATTGTTTGATTCGGGCTGCAGGGTTGCTGTGAGCTATGTGACTGAAACGGAAAGAGAAGTGAAAGAGCTGCTCACGGCAAATGGCATGGACACATCCCTTACCTGCGGTGCAGATGTAAGGGATGAATGGCAGATAACTGATTTTATCCGCAGCATTGTTACTGATAACTACCCAAAGATTGATTACATACTTCATGGTGTGGCATATGGCAATCATAAAGTGATGTGTTCGTTAGTGCCAGGCTCAAAGGATACGATTCCCCGATACCTGGATATTCCGTTTGAGGATATGGTCGACTCATTTAACGTCAGCGCTTATTCACTGCTGCGTATCTGCAGGGTAGCAGAACCCTATCTTTCGCAAGGAGCATCTATACTTACCCTTACCTATAATGCCTCACAACGGGTATTTCCTGGTTATGCCGGAATGAGTATTAATAAAGCAGCTCTTGAAAATATAATGATATACCTGGCAGCGTATTTCGGGCCATCAGGTATAAGGATCAATGCAATATCTGCAGGACTGGTTATGACTACCTCGGCAGGAGGTATTAAAGGAGTGCGCAAACTGCGAAAAATAGGCAGGAATACGGCCCCTCTGGGTAATATTACTGCAAATGACGTGGCAGATACAGCCCTTTATTATTTCTCCTCTTTATCGCAAAAAGTTACAGGTAATATCCATTTTCTGGATGGAGGTTTTAATATAATGGGGGTATCGAATGATGCAGAGTGATCAAGTAACTGAGCTAATTAACCAACTGCCATTAGTAGGCGGGCAAATTGCCGTGGGCAACGATATAGTCCATTTACCCACCTTCGTGAAATCATTAAACCCATTATTCATCAAGCGTAGTTTTACAAAAAATGAGCTAGACTATATTAAAAAGTTTCAGGATACTTATCTCCGCTATGCCTCTACCTGGGCGGCAAAAGAAGCAGTATATAAAGCATTGAAACAGGCCAATGAAAATGTAAAGTTGTGGTGGACCGATATTGAAATTACCAGGCCAAAGCCACAGGGGAAGCCCTCCGTAAACATCTGCAAATTGGTAAAGCCACCTGAATTAAGCTTAAGTATTACTCATGATGGCGATTATGTTTGGGCACTGGCTGTTTGTCTGTATTAAGCCCTAACTCAAGTTAATTTCCTGCTTCGACATTAACTGAGGATTCTTTACCTAAAACAGAATAAAGATTCATTTTATGAGCTAAATGCAACTAAATAGCCTCTAAATCGCTTTAAACCCAGATTTTGCAGTAGACCTATCCGGTAAGACTTAATGGCAGTTTGGTGTTTTCAATAAAACTGAATAAGCTATCATACCATTGTCGTCGTTTTAATGGAACAGACATTTTGAGGGTAGCATTTGTGCCATTTTTCTCTATCCAACTTCCTACTGCAAAGCAGTTAAATCTTAGTGTCGAAAGCTTAGGCTGGGGTTGCTTTTGCAGGGTTAATTGACGGAACAAACTCATCAAATTATAAGCCATCATTACAAATCGCATCGCGGTTTCAGTGGCACAAAAGTTATCCATGCAAAAACCTTCGACTCCAAAATCTTCTTTGAGTTCCTTTATCCGGTTTTCTGCATCACCCCTCCGTCTGTATTGGCTCCAGATTTCGTCGGATGGTAAGGTTTGATTCGTCACAAAAGCATGATAGCGTTTGCGATAAATCTTGTCGTCGGCTAGTCCCAGGTTGCTGAATAAGGTTTTGAGCTTTTTGCCGGTTGCTCTAGGTCGTATCTCCTCATCTTGTTTTATCACAATGATCCGTCGGGCATGTTTCCATCCATTTTGTTTGTAGTGTATCTCGCTTATCCATAGTCCCTCACCTAATGCCCGCCATCGGGTGATCTGGTGGATCTCGCTTTGCAGGTTGGCATATAGGGTGCAAGACATAACATAAGCTATTCCCTTACCCTCAATATAATCTAAAATGGAACTGGTGCAAAAGCCGCTGTCAGCGCGGAACAAGCCTACCTTTTTATTCTTCAGTATATCAAATGTTTCTTCAAGAAAGTTAATACAATTGCTGCTGCTACCTGTATTACCACTACGGTTCCAACAATTTGCTACCATACGCACATCGTTTACAAAGGCAAACAACGGATGGTGGCTGCCACGGCCCGGTTTTCTGGGGTTGTAGCCTTTTTTGCTGCCCTCCTGTTCTCCATAACGGGTTATAACACTACTGTCAACATCTAATGTGTAATTGTCAAAAACCAATTGTTCGAAAAACCAGCTGTATAGTTCTATAAAGACCCGATAATTTATTGAGGGAGTGAACTTCCTGAAAAACCGTCCGAATGTAGTTCCCGAAGCAACCCGCTACCATCCAAATATCTGGCATAGTACTTCATCAACCCGCACAACAGCTGTATGACTAAACCGATGGCAACCAATCCAGATACTTACCCAAAAACTCTCTATTATACTTATTGGGTCAATGCGGTTATTGCTCATACTCTCCGGCAACCCGAGTTCCGATAATTTCTTACTTATCCCAGTTTTGTCGATCAGAGCTTTCATCTCTTTCATCCCTCCCCAAGGAGTGACACGCTGATCAACATATTCATGACGCATACTCATATTTTAAACATACGACATTTTGGCTGATTTATTTCAACTGCAAAATCTGGGTTAAATATTGATCTAACAAATGACAATAATATTTCGCTGGTTGAATATGTTTATTTTATTAATACCGCAAGGTTTAAGAGTTTTTCCAAAATCTGAAGAGTTGCTGATCCGTAAAGTGAAGGTGCTTGCCACACTGCACCGATATAAGGAAGCGCTGCTGATAACTGATACCTTGTTGCAGATGAACAGCGGCAACGCTGAAGTGAGAAAACTGAACATTATGCTAAAAGACCTTTCTTGGAAAAATAAATTAACCATTAGTGGTGGATACACACACTTTGATAAGGAATTTAAGGATGACAGGCGTTTTGCAAGCA
>Ga0364880_10419_pt1 | contig 16364 bp, 11 predicted proteins | sample ExccelJu500001D3_5_FD_206927 | JGI IMG/M metagenome (GOLD analysis project Ga0364880, IMG submission 206927) | Enriched cells from Trout Bog Lake Hypolimnion, Wisconsin, USA - BchlTB.July30.5000.01.D3 | ecosystem: Environmental > Aquatic > Freshwater > Lake > Hypolimnion/Profundal zone | place... | reverse complement strand
TCATGTCAAGCGTATAATTCTGTGCATTGCTGGTTGACTGAGGAACGATTACAGCGTTACCGGCAGTTGTAGCGGGTTGGTTATTCCAGGTTACTTCCAACTGGTTCCACGGTGAGGTAATGCGCTGCAATATGCAATTATCGGTTTGGCCATACGTAGGCGCATCAGGTTCGCCGTTGCCTGAGTTGGCAGTGGTGGAGTCGGCATACAAGCTTAACGTTGCCGAGGTTATAACCGAGCCGGCCGGAACCGTACTCAGGTCAAATATCATAAGCCCCCGGGCCTCTAAATTACCGGTGGTCTGATAAAACCAATGCTCGGCTAAAAAATCGGGCGATAAGCCGAAATTAATATTCGGAATGTCGGACCGGATATAGGTGTCTTTACTTTGCGGTGTGCCCGGTTGTAACAGGTTGCAATGTACCGGTCCTCCAATGGTAATAGTATCCGGGCCAATAGTATCTGTGCAACCGGTGCCGGTGCTTACTATGGTATTAGCCATATAAGCACCGGCACCAAGCGTTAAGTTAAGCGTATCGAACAACGAAGTATTGTTGTATACCTCACCGCCGCTTTCAGTTGTTATAATCCAGTTATAGCCGGTTATATTGCCTGCTGCCTGCGCATTAGCTATAAAATGTGTAATGCCTGATGAATCAGTATTGGCGGTTATACTACCCGAAATACTGCAAAATAAATTGAGGGCCTGGCAAACCGTATCGTAACACAATGCATTCGAATCAAACCCATAAACGCAAACCGTATAAGTGCCGGTATCGGTAAATAAATGGGAAACAACAGGTGTGCCGGTTACCGTATCGGCACTGGCATCTCCAAATTGCCAGGTATATTGCGTGGAAGGTGTTCCGGACACGGAAATTTGCGTGGGCAGGGCCACATTGTTGCTGTAATTTGAAATACCCAGCGAACATTGTCCATAGTTTTCCCCACCGGCAAAAGCCGATAAAACGAGGAGAATGATTTGCATTATACGCTTTGTATACCCGGGCATTACTGGCAGATTTGAAATAAATCTAAAAAATCAGAACCGAACCGTACTATCAATATTTTTGATTTCTTACCCGCTTAAGCATTACTTCCTGGATTAAACTTTATACCCCATTTGTGCGCCATCCATTGCGAATACCTGATAATTTCTGCATCCACAGCAGTTTCTTTTAAATCGGACTCTATTAGAGATTCGACCATGTTTCTTAGCTTTTTATCGCTTTTAAAGCCGGGGGTTATGGCCATTTTGTTCATAATTTTAATCAGCTCCTGTTCGCGATGAAAATCTCCCTTACTTAACAGTTTTTTAAATTCCCTGGTAACCGATTTTGAGCGCAATAAATAAGTACCGGGGTCGCCTGCATCAAATTGCATAATCAATTCAACCACCGATATTTTGAGTTTGAATGAATCGTCTGCCTTTTTGTAATTATCGTTTACATAAAGCCTTACAATGTTTCGCACGGCCTCGGCAGGTTTCCCCAGTTGGTGCAATAACATCGCCTTATTAAAGTACAAAAACTGGTCGTAGTAACTGTTCTTTTTGCTTTTGGTTTCCATCTCAAACCTTTCTAAAATAGTAAGGGCTTTTTTCTTGTCGAGCGCGCTGTAGTTAATTACCAGCGAGTTATAATAGAAGAATAAGTACTTATCGTAAAGCAACTGGTTAAAAGCCTTAATTTCGGTGCCCAGAATTTCGGCGTAGGTTAACGATTCCTTATACTTTTCATTTCTGAAAAGTGAATTAACCAGGTAGGTAAGCATCTGCAGCCGGGTTTCGTGGTTTTCTCTATCAAACCACTTGTTGGTTTCAAACTGCCGGTAGCTGTCTTTCAAAAATATTTCCAGCGCCACGTAATTATGCTGCTGCAACAAAATCTGGCTTACTGCCCTGTATATCCGGGTTTGAAATGACTTGCTCTTTTTTAATTCCGAATCGCTGGTAAACTCCTGTATTGTTTTACGTAATATATCAATAGCGTGCGTTTTTTCGGAAGCTACGTTCTGCGTAACTTTTAAGCGGTAACTCAGTGCGGCCAAAGCCTGGTCGGTTTCGCGCAACAGGTTTAGTTTAACGGAGTTTTCCTTTTGTTTTACGATATACTCCTCCGGGTTTATATCGAGGATATTAGCAGAGAGCGAGATAAAGTTTCCGTAAATAACATCCAGCAGCTCGAAGTTTTCCAGGCGCAGCGCCTTTTGTTCAGCTTTTTTAAGATAAAAGAGAGCCACCCTAAACTGATTTTTACCCTGGAAAATGGTGTTCAGCGAAAGGTAGCGGTTTAACTCATTTGAATCGCTTTTCCATAAATGATAAAATACGAGGAAGTCGCTAATGGAATCGAGCAGGCGGTTTTTTAGCCTGTAAAACGAAGCCTTGTCTGAAGGACCATAGATTTTGGCCGCTATACGGTCGTCATCATAATTATCGCCTGCTTTGCGTATATAATCCAGCAACTGGAAGTCTTTGCGGTCGGCCGGACTTTCCATGCGCATGGCCAGTAATTTGAAATATCTTATCTCTTCTTTTGAAAGGGAGCTTATAACCAGATTAAGAATATTCATATCTTGGTTGGCAGATTAATTACGCTCAAATTTAATTTTATTTGTGTTAACCGCGTTAGATTTACTGAAAATTGGAAGATTTGTGTTTAACCGAAAGATTATTTTTAGCAAAATGTAATTCATGAGGCTGAGGAATTACCTGCTTACACTATTGGTTTTGTTTGGCTGTTTTGGCTCAGTTGTCCGGGCCGAATCGCAGCTGGGCTTTGGGGCAGCCACCCTCAATAAAGACACGCTTAACATAGGCGATACGCTGCTTATTACTTCGTATGTCCACAACTTCGATACCGTTGCCTATAACGATTACATCTCGTTCGGACTTAAAATAAACGGCGTTCAAAACGTCAACCAGGTCCTTTTTCCCAATCCTTATTACGACCAGATTATTAACATCAATCCCGGCGATAGCATTATTGCCAAAATGAAAATTGTTATCACTTCGGCTTATTTCGATATAGGACCCGATATACTGGTGGTGTGGCCTATTGCACAGGATGGCTCGCCGCCGGTGGTTAGTATCGATACTCAAATTGTGGTACAGCCTATGGGTGTTGGTTTGAAAGATTTGAACGCTGCCCCCCGTTTAAAGGCATTCTACGCGCATAAGTTTATTTACCTGCAAGTTGAGAATGCCGCCGTAATCTTTAACCATGTAACGGTTTACGACGTGGCCGGAAACGCAATACTGAATGAGGTTACGGATGGAAGTAAGCCAATACCATTCAGCCTTGAAGCCAGCGGCATTTACTTTGTTGCGGTTAATTTTAATGAGGGCGAAACACGGGTTTATACTATTGTGAAGTAATTCTCTCTTATCGTCCAACTAAGCAAGGTTTTACACGTCACTTAGGCATAAGACCCCTCTGGTTGCCCAACCCGCACCACCGGTTTAACTAATAGCTCCGCGTTTCAACGTAGTGCACAGGCAATTAAGGTATTGGCTTTAGCCTGAATATTGGGAATGTTGTGCCCAGGGATAACAAATGCATTTCGGCTAAAGCCTGATAGTCGCATACGCAATCTCCGCGTTGAAACGCGGAGCTATTGTGCGCCGGAATGACAGCGTCACCGGTACGCCGCCTTGTTCTCCGGAATAATGCTATATAAGTGCAAACCGCTAATTATTCATACCTGATAACAAGCTTAATTTAAAAAGGGCTTTAACTGCGTAAGGTTTTTAGGAATTGACACCTATACCTGGCTGATGTTCGGCTTATTTTTATTTCAGGAAACGGGGTTATAATTTCTTAAAATTAAAAATCAAAGATTATGAAAAAAAATATACTCTTAATAGCGGTGTTGTTTTTTATGCAACAAGCATTAATGGCACAAGGCGTTGCTGTTGTAAAAATAGACAGCGTTCATCAAACCTTTACGGCCCTCAACCTTGCACAGAACGTTACAAATGTTCAGATTGACAACCAGGTGGCTACTGTAATTACATCTCAGTTATTTGTAAATAATACAGGTGATACCACCAACTTTAAATACGCTTTCCCTTTGCCCGAAACAGCGGCTGCAACTAATATACGTTGGTTCTATCACGGCTACTGGCACAATGCCGTTCTCATCGGTGCTCCCCAGGATACCACATTTCAAACAGATTCCACCACAACCTCTCCGTATATTCCTGCTGCGCTCGACACCTTTTTGGGGGGCTCACCTTTATACTTTCCTGTAAACTTATTTCTTGCTCCTGGTGATACGGTTTCAATTGAACTGACCTACGTACAGTTACTACCTTATCAAAACAGCTACGTTAGTTTTGATTATCCGGGCAAATATAACCTGATTCAGCCCGGGGTGAACTTGGATAGCCTGCATGTTTCAATTAACTCATACCGGTTAATTGACAGCTTGAATGAGTTTACATATGCCGGTTGGATAAACGCTATAAACGGTAATGAGGCCACTGCTGATATTTCGCTTCATAATTCAACATTAAACGATGATTTCCAGCTCCAGTACTTGCTTCATCCCGACAGCACGGGATTTTTCAGTTTTAGTACCTACTATCCCGATAGTTTGCTGCGCTGTGATACACTTAACGGTTTTTTCACTTTTATAGTTGAACCGAACTCGACCATACAAACGGATATTATACCCAAGGATTTTGTGCTCATTATTGACCACTCGGGAAGTATGGAAGGCGTTAAGATTGACCAGGCAAAAGATGCCGCTACCTATATTGTAAATAATCTGAATAGCGGCGACCGGTTTAATATCATTCAGTTCGACGCCACTGTTGAATCCATGTCGCCCGTTTTTTTGGATTACAATATTGCCAATCAGAATGCGGCCCTCTCGTATATTTCATCAATTGCAGCCAACAGCTCGACAGATATTTCAGATGCGCTGGATTTGGGTATCAACATGTTTGCGGCTTCTGATTCTACCCGGGCAAAGATAATTGTGTTTTTAACCGACGGACAACCGAACGTTGGTATTTCGGACCCCACTGCGCTGGTAGCACATGAAACAAGTTTAAGAGAGAGTGTTGCACCTGGTTTGAGCCTGAATGCTTTTGGCGTGGGTAGTGATGTAAACTACCAGTTACTGTCGCAACTTGCTGCGGACAATAATGGTATTGCCGTATTTTTCGATAACAGCGACCTGGCTTCGGTGGTGAGTAATTTTTACACAACCATTCAGAGCCCGGTTTTACTCAATACCAGTATCAATTATAGCCCTCCGGTGGTTGCGGAAACGTATCCTCAGCCGGTACCTAGTTTGTACAAGGGTCAACAGCTGGTTATCACCGGTAGGTATAAAGTGCCAGGCCCCGATACTGTAACACTGACCGGAACGGCATTTGGATTTCCTGTATCGTACCAATACGTGATGAACTTGACCGATTCATTAATCGGGGCAAACAGCTTTCTCACTAAACTGTGGGCCAAAGACGACATCGACTACTTAATGAATGAGTACTATATAAACCAGGGCAATAGCCAAGTAACTGACTCCCTTACAAGAGAAATACAGAGCCTTAGTTTTTGCTGGGGGGTAGTAAGCCCTTTGACAAGTTTTAGCGGCACTAATCCCGGAGGTGGAGCTGGTGGAGGCGGCGACCTGGTGGGCATAGAGGAGAAAGCAAGTAGCAAGGATGATTTAAGCCTGGTAATATATCCAAACCCTGCATCTAAAAACGCGCAGGTAATTCTTAGCGGCGCAAACATGGAAAAAGGCCGCTCTTATGTGAAGATAATCTCGGCGGATGGCAAAGTACTTGCTACCCTGGAATACATTGTTGATAGTGTTGGGATAACATTGAATATGGCGGACCTGAAGCTGGATTCCGGTATGTACCTGGTAGAGGTAAAGACCCCGACAAAAAACTACATTGCTAAATTAATAATTGAAGAATAGCACAAGCATTCATTCCTTGAACGTGCCATTAAAAAAAACTTATGAAAAATACATTAACTGCACTCTTACTTTTTTCAACTTTTTTGCTGACTGCTCAAAACTGGTGCCCCGGTGGCGCGGCCTGGCATTATGCTGTAAGCTATGGCCAAACCGCCGGGTATCAGTATTGGCACAACGACGGAGATACTGTTGTTAACGGCATAAACTGCAATATAGTGCGGGGCACCCAATATCTAACTACTATCGGTGTTGCCGATACGGCCGTTACGCCATTAGGGCCGGTATATACATTCAGCTCAGACGATACAGTTTATCTTTTTGATACTGCCTTCTATCCGGCTTATTATTTCAATACACAGGCGGGCGATACTATCTATACCCGCAACATGGGCTCAAGCAACCTTGCACTGGTCGACTCTACCGGAACCATGGTTTTTGATGGCGATACTTTGGGCTACTATATTTTCCATTTGTTGGGTTCGTGTGCTGATAGCCCTGCTTTGCCTTTTAAAGTTATTGAGCGCATTGGCAGTACCTGCACTTCGTTTGTGCCTTTATGGAATTGCAATGACAGCGCTGCTTATAATTACTCGCTTTGTAATTACAGCGATAGTTTTTTTGCTGTTTATCCTGATAGTACGGCCAATTGCACTTATATGGCTACTCCGGTTGTTTTCACCTATCATCATTTGCTTGATACCGCAAACATATGGCACATGACCGGAAATGGATGCGCGGAGTTGTTGCCTCATGGCGTTTCTCCCCGTTCTCAAAGTTGTTTTGGAAACTGGCAACCGCCCTCTGTTTGTTATACCGGAAATGATACACTGGTTGATTCAATTCATTATTTCATACTTAACACCGGTACGGCTCCTTATACCTGCGTGGCCGGTTTTATACGCGAAGATACACTGCAAGGAAAAGTATATTTCAGAGATAATTCATTCGATCCCGAGTGGTTGCTGTACGACTTTTCGATGCAGGTGGGAGATTCTGTTTATCTCTCTTTTCAGGATATGGTTCCGTCCGGCTATTCAGGCTTTTGGCTACTTACAAATATTGCAACTGTAAATACCCCAGCCGGTTCCCGGCGCGCTTTTTACCTGACCATGAACGGCCAAAATATTACCTGGCTTGAAGGGGTCGGTAGTCCGGTTTTTCCGGTTTATCTCTATTACGCGCCGATTAGGCAATGCGGCTTTTTCACCGGTTGTAACCAACCTTATGGATTGGTTGGTTGGGATGACCGTATTAGTGTTTTAACCTGTTATTCCCATAGCAATTTGGTTTATTTCGATAGCTGTGCTTATCAGTCGGTGGTAAATGTTCTTTCATATCCTTATTCCGATTGCGGTGCCTCGATTACCGACTCATGCGATTATGGGGCGATGTGCGGTGGGGTGAAAGAGGTATCTGCACTTTCATCTGTTACTATTTTACCTAACCCTGCCGGTAGTCAGGTCAATGTTGAGTTAGTTGTCAGGCAGGCAGATAAATTTAGCATCGTCCTTCGCGATTTACAAGGCAAGGAGGTAATGCCCGCTCAGGACCTTGGCTGGCTCAATGGTGGCCAGCACAGTGCAGTAATAAACCTCGATAATTTAAGCCCGGGCTTTTATTTGGTAGAATGCCGCACGGAGGCGGGTTCTTTGTATAGTAAGTTGGTGGTGCAGAGATAAACAGTTCTTTGCTTCTACAAGCCTGTCGGTATTCTCCCATCGAAAGCACACTTCGCGTGCAATCGATAGTGCAATAACGGCGGGCTTTTTTTCTTAAGATAACGAGTCATCATTGAACGATGCAATTAGTCCTTCAAATAACGAAAGTGCCGTGGTATTTGTCAGTGTGCACGCTGGACGGGGGCAGGAATAAAAGTTAAAAATGACCTTCAATAAGGCAAATTTTGTTTTTTTAAATTAATTTGATTAAATTTGTTCTATTAATAGGTAGCAATTGCAACCTATGTTGTTCTTTGAAAGATTGAAAAATAACGTTGCTTAAAATGGCGGTTTGGGAAAGAAAGTTCCTGGCTTAAATTTTTGCAAATCGACATGCCCGGAGTGCGCAACATGTGTCGGTAGATGTCGATTTGTGGCGATTTTGTCAGTATATGTCGATTTGGTTTGTGGCCGACCCCACCGGTTTTTTTAATGGCCAAAAACACCTGCTTTTACCCGCTTTTACCTGCTTTTACCTGCTTTACTTAGCATTTCTTATCATGGCAAAACTCCAATTAATGTCATTTACAGCAACTTTTGTTGGCGGTTGGTTTCATATCTTAAAAGTAAAACCTGTACCAGTGGGTTTGAAAAAAACTTAGATTCAAACTTTCATAACCCCAAAATGCTAACTACTAAAGCACAACTATTATGTACCGTTTGAGATTTGTTGTTGTTATTTTAAAAAGTTTGCTTTCGCCAACCAAGGGTTTGCTGGATGATTTTGAGCTCCACTTTTGGGCTATTCCGCTAATTGATACAGACTTTTCGCGGTTGTTTACCCAAACTTATGCGCTTTATATGGGCCTGGCGCGCTGGAATTTTTTATTCAATTCTGAATTTAAAACGGCAGCACTAAAAAAGGCCTGGGTACCGGTTACCACCGCCGAAACAATGACTTATACAAAATCCATTAAAGCTTTTGACCGGGTGAAACTTGTAACACGCCTTATACACTGGAACGACCGGAGATTTTACCTGAAACATACTTTTTATGTGAGGGGTGTGGAGTGCGCTCATACTTATGTGGAGGGTTTGGTGCGCAGCCCCCGCGGCCATTTAAAACCGCAGGAAGTTTTTAAAGCGTTGGGTGTTACCAAGGAATCGCCACCACTGCCGGAGGCCCTTCAGGGCTGGATAGATTTAATTGCAGCAAGGCCATTACAATGATTTCCGTCAATGTTTTAAGCTGCAGTATTGCCAATTAGCCCTGCTTTTTGGTAAGCAGGTGCCAGGCCATATAAGGCTGATTATTCTCATAGTTATCGGCTAGCCTATTGTCTTTATTTGTTTTAAATAAAGAAGCGATATGAATAAGTCAGTCAAACGCTCGTGGGCCGAACCTTATAAAATGAAGATGGTAGAATTGCTGAAAATGACTACCAGGGGGCAGCGGCTAAAAGCAATTAAAGATGCAGGATACAATACTTTTCTGCTGAAATCGGAAGATGTTTACATTGACCTGTTGACCGATAGCGGCACCTCGGCAATGAGCGACCGGCAGTGGGCCGGTATGATGATGGGCGATGAAGCTTATGCCGGCAGCCGCAATTTTTATCATTTGGAAAAAGTGATACAAAATTCGTACGGGTACAAATATGTAATTCCGACGCACCAGGGACGGGGTGCCGAAAATATTTTGTCGAAGGCTATTATCAAGAAGGGTGATATCGTTCCCGGCAACATGTATTTTACCACCACCCGCCTGCACCAGGAACTGGCCGGTGCCAGGTTTGTTGATGTAATAATTGACGAAGCGCATGATCCGAACGATGAACACCCCTTTAAAGGTAATGTTGACCTTGATAAACTAGCCAGGGTGGTGAAGGAGTACGGGGCTAAAAAAATTCCTTATGTGTGCATTGCCACCAGTGTAAATATGGCCGGTGGTCAGCCCATAAGCATGCAAAACCTGAAGGACGTAAGGGCTTTTACCTCGAAACATGGTATTCGTATTATTCATGATATGACACGGGTGGCGGAAAATGCATTCTTTATACAGCAGCGTGAAAAGGGGTATAGCAAAAAAACGATACGCGAAATTGTAAAAGAAATTTGCTCGTATACCGATGGGGCCACCATGAGCGCTAAGAAAGATGCGCTGGTAAACATTGGCGGCTTTATGGCTACCAACGAATGGGACGTTTTTGAAGAGGCACGTAACCTGGTGGTAGTTTATGAAGGGTTGCATACCTATGGAGGTCTTGCCGGTCGCGATATGGAGGCCATGGCCATTGGCATTGAAGAAAGTTTGAGTGATGCCCACATCAGTGCACGGATAGGGCAGGTGGAGTACCTCGGGCATAAGATGATGGACTTTGGTATTCCGATTGTAAAACCGATTGGTGGCCACGGAATTTTTGTTGATGCCAAAGCCTTTTTACCGCACCTTACGCAGGATCAGTTTCCGGCGCAAACTTTATCTGCCGAAATATACCTGGATGCCGGTGTTAGAACCATGGAAAGAGGGGTCGTTTCGGCTGGCCGAAAACCGGACGGAAAAAATTACTATCCCAAGCTTGAATTAGTACGCTTTACCATTCCAAGGAGGGTTTATACGCAGGCCCACATGGACGTAATTGCTGAATCAACTTACGCTGTTTTTCTGAAGCGCAGTAAAATAAAAGGGCTGAAAATGATTTATGAACCCAAGTACCTGCGGTTTTTCCAGGCACGTTTTGAACAATTGAAATAAAGGCCGGAGCCGGTGCTATGAAACACGTATTACCAACATTTTTTTTGCTTGCGTTTACGGGCAGTTGCATAGTATTGAACAGTTGCAGGCTCGCGCCATCAGGCAACAAAGTTCACCTTGATTTAAGCGATAAGCCTGATTTGAAGTTCTCAGCTTATTGCTTCTTCAAAGGAGCGAATGATTTTACGAAGCCCAATCCCGGTGTTATGCGTTACCGTTATGTTAATACTATGTTCAACGACTTCTCGCAGCGCGAAGATTTTATTTATGTGCCGCCGGGTAAATGTTTTGATTTTGACTCGATGAATATACTGAACTTGCCAGTTGGAAGCTGCCTGATTAATATAGTATACTACCAGAAAGATGAGCGCGCCACCGCGATTCAGAAGCAATTCATAGAATCGCAATTGTTGGTTCGGAATGCAACTGGATGGGAGGCCCGCGACTATATATGGAATGAAGAACAAACAGACGCTGAACTAAATATTGCCGGTGACATAGAGCCTGTAAGATGGATAGCAAAAAACGGACAGGAAAGACAAGTAGATTTTGTCATTCCAAGCAAAAATGAGTGCAAGAGTTGTCACTGGTATGCCGACCATATTGCACCCATTGGCGTTTCAGCTCCCAATCTAAACCTTGATGTTGAGTATGCCACCGGTTTAAAGAATCAGCTTCAATACTGGGTTTCTAACGGATTACTGAAAAACTTCTCTGTTTCGGATGCTGCAAAATACCCTGACTGGAGGGATACAACCGTGGCCATTGACCAAAGAGTACGAACTTATTTAAACACTAACTGTGCTCACTGCCATAATCCTAAAGGGCCGGGCTATGTATCCGGTTTGTTTCTGGACTGGGATAATAATTCTGCCGCGTTGAATGGCGTTTGTAAATCGCCGCCTTCAGCCGGTAAAGGCTCGTGTAACCTTAAATATGATATGGTTCCCGGTAAACCAGGCGAGTCTATTATTGTTTGCCGCATGGCTGCTACTGAATTAGGGGTTAAGATGCCCCAGTTGGGAAGAACGATTATTGATAACGAAGGCGTTGCCCTGATCATTCAATGGATTGCACAATTAAAGGGAGATTGCTCGGTTAAACGATAATTGTCTGGTGATATTATAGTAATAAATAAAGTAAAAAAATGTCTGTTGTTGAGGCTTATAAGGATTTCAGGTTTGAAGCGGCACATTTTTTACCACATGTGCCGGATGGACATAAGTGCAAAAAATTACACGGACATAGTTATAAAGTGACCGTTTATATAAAGGGTGAAATAGACGGACGTACCGGTTGGGTATTGGGATTTGAAGAAGTGAAGGAAGCATTTACTCCTGTCCTTCATACGCTTGACCATGCCTTACTCAATGAAATTGCAGGGTTGGAAAATCCCACAGTCGAAAATCTGGCCATTTGGATTTGGAATAAGCTTTTGCCCAAATTGCCCGTGCTTTCTAAAATAGCAATTTCTGAAACGAGCACTGCCGGGTGTGTTTATGAGGGTGGGTAGGTATTTTGGCCTAAGGTTAACGGTTGAAATTGATGGCCGAAAGACGAGTGGATTTCCATAACAGAAGCCAATCAATTACTACTCAATTCAAAACCGTGCTTATCATGATATAGAATTTTAAGCTGACTGGCGGTAAGTTCAGGAGAATAGTATTTTTTAATAATATTTAAACAAATATTATTAAGCTGGGTGTAGTCGGCCGGATTGCTGTAGTTTTTGATAAACGAGACCATGTTTCGTTGCAGCATATCAAAGCTTTCAAATATATTTGGCAATTCCGCAAATTCCTCAGTAAAAAAAGTTGAATTATTTACTGCCAAGCATACGCCGCCGGTAAAGGATGAATGGACCAGATAGCCATCAAGACCTTCGCCAAAAGTGAGCGTCCACTTTACCTCACTCTGAAACTTTAGATAGTCTTCAAACTTCATATTGGGCATTTCTACAATCTCTATATCCGGCAGATTTGTCCTTACTTCATTTAAAATGGCTTCTCTTTTTTCATGCGGGTCATGCGATACAAGAAGTATATTCTTTTTCTTATCGAACGGCACAGAAACTATTTCGCCCTCCACAAACCAGGGACATAAGTGTGTAAATTCAGTACCATATCCAACTGAAAATGATTTTTCCGTATACTTTACATGCGCAGCGGTTATGGTAAGTGAAGTTGAAAACCTCCTCAACTTATCAATTTCTATGGGCGGCGGCATAAAATCCATATTCAGATTCAAAACATTGATATGGACTTTGCTTGTTTCGATGGCGGTCTGTCGGCTGTCATTCACTAACTTTGCAACATCCCATACAAACGACTCACCCACCTGCAGCATAATTTTATTAGCATTGCGGTATTTTCTTAATACTGAGAAATAATTAAATATTGTAATTCCTTTCCCGGAGTTTGTGTAATGCAGGATGTTAGGGTGGTAAGGAAGAGTACACACATAACAGGCAGTGCTGTCCTTATTCAGTATTTTTTTTGTTGCTTTAAATAAATAGAAAAGGGAAAGTATGCCCCCGCTGAAAAATTCCTTGCCGGGAACAAAAATGATAACAACATTCTTTTTCGTTGATGAAAAGAACAATATTATTTCCTGTATAATTCGTATGACTTTGCTCTTTAAGTTCATAGGGTGGGCGAAAATTTTATTATATCAACTGCCTTTTGTCAACTTTGTGTTGCTGTATTCATAAATAAAACGGACTTTAATAACAACGGGCAATTGATTCACCGGGTAAAAAAATTGACATTTAAACATAAAATTTAATTCCGAGCAAAATTAATTCATCGTAATGTAGTTAGTCTTGCTTTGGGTAAGCAATAAAATGAATCAGGTAGTCACTATGATTATTAGATATTAGGGTCTTAAAAATAAATCGATTTGTTATAGCCACTTGAAAGGTAAGCGGTTGGTAATAATAGTTGGAAATAACAGTAAAAACAATACTTTTGTTGTACTCAATAAGTTTGGTTTTAATTACTTCAGATATCAGGATTTTCTATGGGTTAAGTTTATTACAACCTAAAGGTTTGCGGGTAATATGTTAGGATAGAAAGATTATTGAGTTGAAGGTAAAGGCAGGGCGACCAAAGGTTTACCCGTTAAAACCGCATCGATGCTGATCCGTTTATTAAAGAAGGGAATACTTCTCAATATATTGTGAGTATCGCTAAAAATCACAAGGGCACATTATCATCACTTAAAATAATAATAGGCAATGGAAATAACAAAAATCGATGGGACAGAAGAAGAAATTAAGGCAGTTAGTGAGTCCGCCAAGAACCACCTTAAAGACGATAGAAATTACGTTCCAGCCATCTTGGCGCAATTTATCAAAGATGGATACAGCAAATTTATAACTAAAGAGGATAGAGTTATTCTTGATATTGGCGCTAATATTGGTCTATTTGCTCTATATGTTTCTCCATTTGCTGAGAAAATAGTCTGTGTTGAACCAACGCCAGAACATATTACAATTGCCAAGGAAATCCTGAAAGGCTTGCCGGTTGAATTTGAGGAGGCAGCTCTTTCTGATCGTACCGGGACAGTAAGCTTTTCCAGGAATCCAGAAAATAGTACAACCAACGCGATAGGAAGTAGCCCGGATTCTGTGACCGTAAAGAGTTTAAGTTTGGAAGACTTGTGTAAGTTACATAATCTTACTAGGGTAGACTTTTGTAAAATAGATATTGAAGGAGGGGAGTGGCTGGCTATTACGCCGGAAACACTTAAACCCGTTTATAAATTGCTAAATAAGGTGTATATCGAACTTCATCCTTGCGATCAGGCCGCCCGGGATAAAATGACAGCTACTTTTGACACTGCGGGATATGTTGTAAAACAGAATACCTACGAATCTTTGGTTTGTTATAAACCAAACTTATATCAAACAGTCAGACGCAATTTGAGATGGTTGAAAGCGCTTTTTAAATAACTGTGGTTGATACCGCGACACGATCAAAGGGTTTCATAAACTGAAATAAAAATTGCGATAGATACTTCTGACCAGATTCAAATCATTTGCAATAGCGAAACAGCAAGTCGTTTACTCCGGTATTTTGTTCACTGAAGATTTTATTTCAGGCCTCACAATACCCGGCCATTTCCCATACCACGAGATCCCTTCTACTGCCGATTCCTTTACTTCAAACGTAAGTACATTTATAACGTTTAACGTCATTTTGGCGCCGTTCTCAATAAAATTAAGGTGTATAATATAGCTTCCTTCATTAAGAAGCCCACCCGGTATCTCAAAATTTATTACATATTTCCCCTCCTCAAATTCCATAATTTCAGACATGCTGTTGAAAATATGGTCCTCATTTTGATTAAACAGGTGAAAGCTTAAATGAAATTTCTTTCTGCTTTCAAAAAGCAAAACAAAAGATATGGATATGGTAGTGGTATGAAAAATTAATTCATCGTTATTAATTTTTGCTGCCAGCAAATAAGTCCCTTCTGCCGAATGGGCCTCTTCCTTAGTCCATTCCGTACTTAAATTAAAGCTGAAATTCTGACCACCCAGATAATAATCTGTAACTTCTTTAATTGGACCTGTTCTAACTATTTTGCCCTTTTCAAGTAGAAGCCCGTTTTGACACAATGTCTGCAAGGCTTTAATGGTGTGGCTCACAAAAAGAACGGTTCTACCCTGGTTAGCTGCTACATCTTTCATTTTGCCGATACTCTTTTTTTGAAAATCGGCATCACCAACTGAAAGCACTTCGTCAACAATTAATATTTCGGGCTCCAGGTGAGCTGCGACCGCAAACGCAAGTCGTACATACATACCGCTGCTATATCGTTTCACTGGCGTATCAATAAACTTGGCAACTCCGCTAAAGTCAACTATTTCATCAAACTTGCTTGTCACCTCGCTTCGCAGCATACCCAAAATGGCACCATTCAGGTAAATATTTTCTCTTCCCGAAAGTTCCGGATGAAAGCCGGTTCCCACCTCCAGCAGACTTGCTACACGTCCTTTCATTTTTATGGTTCCGGTGGTAGGGGTAGTAATTCTTGAAAGAATTTTGAGTAAAGTACTTTTCCCCGCACCGTTCTTACCAATTATTCCCAGGACCTCACCTTCGTGCACATCAAAGCTTACATCATTCAATGCCACATGTACCGTCTCGTCATGCTGATCTATCACCCCAACTCTTTTGGTTGGGTCCTCCTTACTTCGTATTCTGGCAATAAACCTTTGCACATCATCATTTAAGGTATTTGACCCTATATGACCCAGTTTATAAGTTTTTGAAACATTTTCAACTTTAACTACAGTCCTCATTTTTTTCTATTAAACAGTGTCTACGAAACTTCTTTCTGAGTTATTAAAAAATAAAATGCCGGTTATAAGTATCACTAGTGAAAAAAGCAGGCTGTAAAAAAAACTCAGGCCGGTAAAAGTACCCTTCCCCAAAAGCGCATATCTGAACATTTCAATAAGCGGGGTAATTGGATTGATTGACATAATTGTCCGGTATTTAACCGGCACCATAGACAGGGGATAAATGATTGGGGTAACATACATGGCAAGCTGAACTCCAAAGCCGATAAGAAAAACGAGATCCCGGTACTTGATCGTAAGAGAAGAAACTATGAGGCCAAAGCCCAAACCCATCATGGCAAGTATGACGACGATAAAGGGCAACGAAGCCAAGAAAAAGTTGGGGTGTATACTTTGCCGGTAATAAATCAGAAAGGGAATGAGTAATACAAACTGAAGAAAGAAGCTTATAAGGTTAGAAATGATAGTTGATATGGGCACAGCAAGTCTTGGGAAATATACTTTACCGAATATCGGAGCATTGCCAATAAATGTATTAGATGTTTTGGTAAGGCAGGAGGCAAAGTAATTCCATAATATAATGCCACTTAGGTAAAATAGAACCCGGGGAACCTCATCGGTCGATATCCTGGCAAATGAACCGAGAATAACAAAAACCGCCGTAGTGAAAATGGGTTGAATAAAATGCCATACAGGACCC
>Ga0364880_10265_pt1 | contig 16413 bp, 18 predicted proteins | sample ExccelJu500001D3_5_FD_206927 | JGI IMG/M metagenome (GOLD analysis project Ga0364880, IMG submission 206927) | Enriched cells from Trout Bog Lake Hypolimnion, Wisconsin, USA - BchlTB.July30.5000.01.D3 | ecosystem: Environmental > Aquatic > Freshwater > Lake > Hypolimnion/Profundal zone | place... | reverse complement strand
TTAATATCCCAGCGCCGAGGCTGCTCGATAAGCTCATCATCCACATTGTCGGTGGCGATCGCCATCTCCGGAAAATCCGTCATTAAATTGGTGAGTAAAATTTGTTTTGGCAATAAAGGGAGAAATGAAAGGAACAAGGAGGCCCCGGCCATGCTGAACATATTCCCAAAGTTGGCGCTCGTTGCCATAAAAACATACTTGATGGTATTCGCAAAGGTCACCCTTCCCTCTCTGACTCCCTGCACAAGAACTCCCAGATCCTTTTCCAGTAAAACAATATCGGCGGCCTCTTTGGCAACATCGGCAGCACTTTCCACGGAAATGCCAACATCCGCGGCGTGAAGCGCTGATGCATCATTGATCCCGTCTCCGATATAACCCACAACGTTCCCTGCTTTCTTCAAAGCGATGATAATGCGTTCTTTTTGGTTCGGCTCAACCTCGGTAAAGACATCCACATGATTGACTTGCTGAAGCAACGCCCCATCACTCATTTGACGCAAATTAACTCCGGCAAGAAAGCGCGGATCGGGTAATTTGAGCTGCTCGCCAATGGCCGCCGCCACGAGCGAATTATCCCCCGTAATAATTTTCAGCGAGATCCCTAATCGTTTCAAAGATCCGATGGTTTCAAGGATCTTGGGTTTTAATGGATCAACAAAAACCAGAAAGCCTGAAAAAGTCATTCCCGATTCATCTTCCTTATGGATCAGATCCTGTGAAAGTTTATTTCTGTACGCAATGCCCAGGGTACGGAACCCGCTCCGGCTATATGCTTCCAACCGCTGTTCTATTTGTTCTTTCACTGTGGCAATGTCCACTATTTGGCCATCGGCAGTTTCTGCAAAAGCACAAACATCCACCATGTTGGCCAATGCGCCTTTGGTGATCATAAAACGTTCATGATCCTTTGATACTAAGACGCTCAATCTCTTGCGAGTAAAGTCATAGGGGATCTCATCTAATTTTTGATAGCCCGATAAGTCCAGCTTCCGATAGGACCGGATCGATTCATCGATGGGGTTATTAAACCCCGTTTCATAGAAAGAATTCAAATAAGCCTGAAAAAGGACCTTTTCACTCGAATTCCCCGCAAGGTCCACTGCGGACTGTAAATGAACGGTCCCCGTGGTTAAAGTGCCTGTTTTGTCAGAACATAAAATATTGATGCTGCCGAAATTCTCGATCGAGGCGAGCCGTTTAACAATGACCTTTTGCGCCGCCATCCGTTTAGCTCCATGGGCAAGATTAATACTGATGATCGCGGGAAGTAGCTGCGGAGTCAACCCAACCGCAAGGGCCAAAGAAAAAAGGAGAGCCTCGACGACTGGCCGGGCTAAATAAACATTGACCGCAAAAATCACCAACACGAGCCCTAACGTCACTTCCATTAAAAAATACCCGAACCGTCTTATGCCTTGTTCAAATTCAGTTTCTAAAGGTCTGAGCTTTAACCGTTCCGAAACTTCTCCAAACTTGGTGACCTTGCCTGTCGCAATGACCAGCGCCTTTCCATCACCGCTGACCACATGAGTTCCCATCCATAAACTATTGACCCGTTTAGCCATCAGCGTTTCTGCAGGCAGGACCGCCACTGACTTTTCAACAGGATAATTTTCGCCGGTGAGCGTTGCTTCATCCACAAAAAGATCTTTAGATTCCAAAAGACAACAGTCGGCGGGGATAAGATCCCCCGCCTTAACGATGACTATATCCCCCGGGACCACCTTCTCGACAAAAATTTCAACAGGATTACCATCTCGAAGCACTGTTGTTTTTATTTTTACGATGCTCAGCAACTTCGCAACTGCATTGGTCGCGCTGCGCTCCTGCCAAAATCCAAGGATCCCACTCACAAGAACGATCCCAAGGATAATCACAGCATTGGTGCGGTCATGTAAAAAAAATGACAATCCTACCGCGAACAAAAGAATGAGGATGAGGGGACTTGTGAACTGTCCTATAAGAAGCGTGAAAACATCCGTCCGCTTTTTAGGCTTTAAAAGATTATCCCCGTAACGTAAAACGCGTTGTTCGGCTTCCCCGCTTGTCAGCCCATCAGACTTGGTTTCAAGTTGCGCAAAAAGCTTGTCGGCGGGGATGCTCCAAAAACTCAGTTCATTCTGGTTCATTGCGATCTTCCATTTTTATACTTATTGTTCATATCCATGACTCTTTTGATCCGTTATTTTGAGTACTATATTATGTTAAGTGGAGCGCGCAACTCTTTTGTTCAACACCCGACTGGCATTTTGCTTTGATAGAACAAAACCTCAATAGCCAGTCAAATTGAGTAAGAGTATAATGAGCGTGCTTTTGACTTGCAGAAATAGGAAAGAATAAGGAAGGGATAGCCCCATTCTATCGTTTAGCATGATCCATAATTCTCTATACCTTGTTTTTGTTCTCTTCGCCGTAGAATCTAGCATTTTGAATTTGGCCGCGCATCCCCGCACCCGACATTGGTTCCGTTTCCTACCTTCAATGTTTTGGATTTATTTTTTGCCAATGGCTTTATCCACTTGCGGTGTGATTGATGGCAAAAGTCCCATCTACCAGGAGATCACCAGGCGTCTTCTGCCTTTGGCGCTCTTTTTGCTGTTGTTAAATGTGGATTTAAAGGCGATATCCCGTCTTGGACCCTCCGCGTTGGTGATGTTTTTTGCCGGATCATTTGGGATCATGCTTGGCATGTGTATGAGTTTCATCATTTTCAAACCTCTGATCGGCCCGCAATTTTGGGGAGGGTTTGGGGCCTTGTCCGGCTCCTGGACCGGAGGGAGTGCCAACATGATCGCGGTCAAAGAAGCTTTGAATACCCCTGACTCCGTTTTCATGCCGATGGTCATTGTAGACACTATCGTACCGTATACATGGATGGGCATTTTAATTGCTTTCGCTGCGCGTCAAAAAGATTTTGACGGCTGGAACCGCTCCGACCGGAGGATCTTGGATGATTTAGCCAAACGAACTGAACATTTTTCGAAACAAAAAAAGCAGACCGTACATCCGGGCATGGCGCTTTTGATCCTAGGGCTGGCTCTGCTCATCAGTCGCGCATCCGGGTGGTTATCTGTTTATTTACCTACGGGCAAGGATGTATTATCGCCTTACGCCTGGACCATTATCCTGGTCTCCACTTTCTCCATCCTGCTATCGGTGACGCCGTTAAGCCGCATTCCGCACACAGGCGCCAACAAATTCGGCAAATGGATCTTATATTTTGTGCTGACTTCCATTGGTGCTCGTGCCAGTTTAAATAACGCCGCTCAAGCCGGTATTTTAATATTGGCAGGCATCGTGGTGATTGTTATTCATGTGGGGATATTGACGCTGACCGCCCGATGGATACGAGCGCCATTATTTTTAATCGCCACCGCTTCTTTATCCAATATCGCAGGATTAGTTTCCGCTCCGGTGGTAGCGGAAGTTTACCAGCCAGGCCTTGCCTCCGTAGGACTGCTTTTAGCCATTTTGGGCCATAGTCTTGGGGCCTATTTTGGCATCATGACGGGGCAAATCTGCCGTTTTTTTACTTAGTTCCGAATAGCCTCGAGAAATTCCTCATAACCACCGGTCCCGCCGCAATCATCCGGCGGGCAATTCCGAGCGCCGCCAATACAAAGAGGATATTTCTGTCTCTTTTCCGGCTCCAGGATATCCTCCAGTTGAACCGCGTAGCGCCACCCGTCGCCGAAATCATATTCGAACGTGAACGATTTCAGTGCCCCTTGATTCAGGGCATCAAGCCGGAACCCACGCTCATCGATCATGTCCTCATCCGAAACAAAATCGTCATCAGGGATCCTATAGAATTTCCCGTCGATCTCAAACTGACTCCGCTATCATTACGGCCTGTGATTCCGAAAAAGGGCAGCCGGGATCATTCCCCCTCAACAACTCTCGCCACCTTATGTCCGCACGTCCCACAAAACCCTTTAAGAGCGATACCCTTTCCCTTGCCAGCTACCTTCGCAGAAAAGTCACAATGGTCACTGGAGTAGCACAGTCAGGGCACCAGACACTGTCGAGAAGCAGCCGCCTAGTATCAGCGGGAAGGGTCACCCAGCGCTTTAATGCTTCGTTAGAGAATGCTTTTGTCATACAAAACCTTCTGTTATGTGCCCGATAATTTCAGCCCTTGATTACGCCCGATATGTTATACTTCTCGTATGGTCAGAGACGCCTTAGTAAAAACAAACCCCTATCTCAAAAATTCCTCCATGCGGCAGAAGTTGCTTCTGATCGCGGCAAACTCATCCACCGCCGTTGAAGGTGTGCATTTTACAGTCTCCAGATCGGTCCTTCAAAAAAAGAACGGCAAGAGCATCCCTAAAGCTTACGGCAAGCACGTTTAATTCCCGCATCAATGACACCGAGAAAAAATCTCTCCATAGGTTTGTAATTTTTATCCAGTCCGCTTCTAACAGCCAAAAAATATTCGTTTCTCTTTTTCCACCGTATATTTCCGAAATCCAGAGCTGGTAAACCCGCTTGAAGAGCCATTAACACTGAAAGCAACCTGGCAAGGCGTCCATTGCCTTCGCGAAAAGGATGAATCAACACCAACTCAGTGTGGACAATTGCTAACGAAGACGCTATTTTTTCTTTCGCTTGAATGTTGCAAGGTGTTGCCATCGCCAAAATTTTATTCCCAAAATCCGTCATAAGCGAAGGAATATGCCTAGCAGCGGCAAAAGGAAAATGGCCCTTGGAAATATTCACGGAACGGTAAATACCCGCCCATGGATAAATGGTTCCAAGCCAGAGATGATGCAGGCGACAAATATCATTCGTCGTGAATTTATGACTTAAACCGTAGAGTCTTACAGCCTGCTCAAAAACCTTGGCGTACTCAATAGCTTCAAGCTGGTCCATCTCCCTCTTACGTTTGATCTTACGTAAATTCTTTCACCCGCCCCCTGGACCCGGGTTCGAATTGGTCCTCAATCAACCCTGATGTGTCATACCGTCCAGATTTTCGCATCGAGACCTCCCCTAGGCTCCGCATGTTCATACCGCCGCCGCCGACTTCAGTCGGTGACCATTTGTCGCTGAATCGATCTCAACAACCTCAGCTCTCGGATCTTAGGTCGATTGCAACATTTGTTGTTTTACTGGGTCCTGCGTTCGATTTCTTTCAGAGCATTAAGGGCCCTGTCGTAGTCAGGCTGTGTGCCGTTCTCTTTGACATATTCTACATAGCGGACGACATCGTGGGGATCCACAATAAAAATGGCCCTGGAAAGCAACCGCAGATCTTTGATCAGCACGCCATATTTTTCACCAAAATCAGCGGTGCGATGGTCCGACAACGTTTGAACGCCCTGAATACCGTTGGCTCCGCAAAAACGTTTCTGGGCAAACGGCAGATCCATACTGATAAAAAGGATCGCGACATCAGGAGAAACAGACACGGCCTCCGCGTTGAACCGGTGGATCTCCATGTTACAGACCGGCGTATCCAGTGACGGAACAGAAGCAACAACCTTGATCTTACCTTTAAAATCGCGCAATCGAACATCGCGCAGGTCCGTTGCCTGAGCCAAAAAATCTGGCGCCTTTTCTCCGACCGTGATTTCAGGACCCAACAGCGTGACGGGCTTCCCCTTCATTGTCACGACCCCGCTCCGTTCTTGCAACACACCTGCAGCCTGACCCAGATTTGGAAAAAGCAAAATCATTGCAAAAAAAATGATTTTTTTCATGGTCCACACCTCCTCAGACATCAATCTTAGCAAATGACGCTTTTTAGAATCTGACATCCACTTACCTATCCCTTCGGTCCCTGACACCGTTCTTCCGAGGGAAAAGCGCCGGCCCTTTCTTTCTCCAGCTTCGTCTCCCTGATGATCGCAAAAATCAGGACCACGCTAAAGAATATTGAAGAAAGCACGGTGCCGATGTTAATCCCTCCTTTTGAAATCGGCTTGGTAAGAAAATCGCCAAAGGTAGCGCCAAACGGCCTTGTTAAAACGAAGGCCAGCCAGAACAGCAACGTCCCGGAAATTTTTGTAAAAAAGTGCAAAAGAGCGATCACAACAAGTAACCCTGTTACGAGAATTGCACCGCCTTGAAATCCAAGCCCTAAATTATCAGCGATAAAATCCCCTGCCGCTGTCCCCAATGTGTTGGCGATCAAGAAGCCCGTCCAATAAAAGATCTCTACGGACGGCGTCGTAATATATTCGACATTGATCGATCTTTCTTTCCTGTGCCAGATGGCCAGAACGATCAATAACAGCACTACCAAAACGGCGGACCCTGATGCGTAACCAAGCCCTAAGGTGCGATCGATGAAATCAGATATCGCTGTGCCGGCAATGGCAGATGCGGTAAAAGTCAGCCAGTAAGCCCAGGGGTGGTAACCTTTCAAAAGGAGCTTAATCACAAGCAACACAAGAAATAAACTCATGAAGATCGCTATCGTTGTTCCATAACCCAAATTAAAGGTCATGGAAAACATATCCGCACCGGTTTCCCCTAACGTTGTCGATGCGATTTTAATAATCCAATATAAAAAAATAATGTGGGGAACTCTATCCTTTACCATTGCATTCACAAATGCCCTCTTCCAGAAGAATGAATTTCATAAGCGATCAGCTTTACGGACGTCGTAACCGATTCATAGAGCGACAAAACAGTAACTGCGAACAACTAACCTAGAATTTCAATCTGTTATTTTACTGCTTGCAAGCAAAGAACTACACCTTTCGCTTGAACATTTTTTTGGGAAAACGCAGCCGCTGCGGAAGAAAGTATTTTTTCCGCCTCCGTTAAAAGCATCGAGGAATGCGACCTTACAACCGTCAGAAAGAGGAACGATAGGAACCAACCGTATTTTCTTCTAACCGCATCTTCAACCTCCTGGGTAGTGTCTTTCCGGATGTCGTAAATATAAGCCTTACCGTTCTTTTTCAGAACACGGTAGATCTCTTTAAAAGCCTTGTCCGGATGCGCCCAGTGATGCAGGCTAAGAGTACTAATCACAAGATCAAAAGATCCGTTTTCAAAAGGAAGAGTTGCGGCGTCCGCAAGCTGGAATTTAACGCGGCCGGATAACCCTTGCTCGCTGGCATTTCCTTGGGCGATCTCGACCATCTTCGGCGAAAGATCAGCACCTATGATCTCTAACTGGGGGGATTTCTTGGCGATCCCAAGAGGAACGTAACCCGGTCCGGTTCCGATATCCAGGAGCTTGCCTGAAGTTATTTGGGAAGACAGTTCTTCGGCAATATCCCGGTGAATATCGCGGATGACAGGATTGACCCTTGCAATCCATGAGTACCATTCGGCAGCAAAACTAGGAATCGCTTCTATCTTCATACTCAATCACGCTTTTTAGGTAAAAAGCGCCACTCAGTTTCTGATCCCAAGTCGGGAGAAATGGAGGTCCTAAGCTATTTGATAGCTGAGAATGTATCTTTATACCGTAATAACTGCCCATGCTTGGGGTCGCAGACCCAGATGTTATTTTGATCATCTCCGGCAACACAATGGGACCTTTCTGCAGCTTGACCCATACCTAACAAAGAAAGTTCTCCTTTAGGCGAAACCCCTAAAACCGAAAGCGTGGCGCTCTTTGATCCCGTTATATACAAATGAGAAAGACCGGGATTGTAATCGATCAGATCGGCACCAGCTCCTGTCGCTAGGCTTCCGACTTCTTTCCCATTCTGATTCAGATCTAAAACGACGGCTTTGCCCTCACCACAACCAACAAAAAGAAAGCCTCTCTGTTCATCAACCGCGGTTCCTCGTGGTTTCTCGCACCCATTAGGCCACTGGGAGATCACCGCATGGGTGTCGATATCTATCGCTGCGGCTTGTTTCCCAAAATTCGTATAAGCACGCTTTCGGGAATGATCGATCGTTAAAGATTCCGGTCCATCCGTTACCGGGATATCCAACGCATGCGAAAGCACGGGCTTATCCCCAGCGGTAAAAGCAAAAACCTCGATTTGCCGTTTGGATTCATTCATCTCAGTAGCCCACACCTCATGGTGGGCGCCAACATACCGGACAAAATCCGCGTCGCCCGCCAAGGTCGCAGAGGCTTCGACCACGCCTGTCTTGATATTCACCGCTTCGAGCTTTTCCGTTCCGTGATCCGCTGCGAACAGAAATCCTTCCCCCTCATCGGCTGAAGAGATCCCCACTTTTTGCCCCTTCTTATTTTCATGGCTAGAACTGAATCCTTCCACAGAGGTCATTACAAAACTCGAAGGATCGATCATGTAGAGTTTCCCCGTACGTCCCGCAGGCAAAAGGACTTTGTGCAAGTTTTTTGAAAAATTCACGTCATCCAAACCGACCCCGTCCTTGCAATCAGGGATCGCTACGGCCGTAGCTTTTAAAGATGGATCCTCCGATTGTGCAAAGACGGGAGTCCCCACCATGGAGAACAACAGAGCTAAAATAATTGCCCGCATGAGAAACCCTCCATGCTATGGATGTTACGCGGTTACCGGTTGAGCGCCTTCATGGCCTGTTCAGGATACCGAGCCCCCGCAGTCTCATGAAGCGGAAAAGCTTTTTCGATGCGCTGCAGATCGCCTCCCGACAATGAAACGCTCAAAGCCCTGAGGTTTTCTTCAAGATAAGAACGCCGCTTCGTTCCGGGGATCGGCACAATGTCTTTTCCTTGGGCCAGCAACCAGGCAAGAGCGAGTTGACCCGGCGTGCATTTCTTTTCTTGGGCGATCGTTTCAACTTCTCTCAAAAGACCGAGATTCTTTTGAAAATCCTCACCTTGAAAGCGCGGATGAGATCTCCGGGAATCGTCTTTGGGAAGATCTTCAAACGTCTTGAAACGCCCGGTCAAGAATCCTCGCCCCAAAGGACTGTAGGCGACAAACCCGATGCCCAGTTCCCGGCATGAGGAAAGAATTCCCTCTTCAGGGTCACGCGTCCAAAGAGAATATTCGGTTTGAAGCGCTGTGATCGGATGCACCTTTTGAGCTCGCCGGACCGATGTCACTGAGGCTTCGGAAAGGCCCAAATATCGGACTTTTCCTTCCTTGACGAGTTTTGCCATGGCCTCCACGGTATCTTCGATCGGGGTATCGGGATCCACGCGGTGCTGATAATAAAGATCGATCACGTCGACTTTGAGTCGCTTCAAGCTTCCCTCGCACGACGCCCTCACATAGCCGGGCTTTCCATTCACTCCAAGAAAACTGCCGTCTGTGCCGCGCACATTCCCGAACTTGGTCGCGAGGATGATGCTTTTTCTCCGTCCGGTGATCGCGCGCCCCACAAGCTCTTCGTTTTTCCCCATCCCATACATGTCCGCCGTATCCAAAAAATTGATGCCCAGATCCAGCGCCCGGTGGATCGTCGCGATCGATTCTTCATCATTCCGGCCGCCATAGAATTCGGACATTCCCATACAGCCCAGACCCAAGGCAGAAACTTTTAAATTACTTTTTCCTAAAGGCCGCGTGTCCATTCCGATCTCCTGAGCTTTCCATTTTCCCGTTTTCTACTTCGTTGATTTTTGAACTAAACGAACTCCCAGATCGAAAGCCTTCCGGCGATCCTGAGGAAAAACATCTCTTCTGCGCACAGCCTTCTGGACTGGATCGAAACGGGTCGCGACGTATTTGGAATAATCGTCGAATTGGAGTGTGTCGTAGACCAGTAAGGTCTCCACCGGCCCGAAAGTCCGCTCCATAAAAGCACCCGTTTCGGGCAAGCTCCGGTCCCAGCCCCGCTGGATCGCCATCTCCTCCGGTGCACCAAAGGCATAAATGACCCCCAAACGTACTTTACCGGGAAAGAGTGACATGGGAGGATCTGTATACGTAAAAAAAGGAAAAACCAAGCGTTCGATGAAAGAGCGCATCTCGCCGGTAGCGGCACCCAGATACACCGGCGACCCCAAGAGGATCCCATCGGCGGTCTCGATCTTCCGCAAGAACGGCATCAGATCATCCTGTATCGCGCAGCGGCCGTAACTCTTTCCACCTTTGAGCTTGCAGGCGAAACAACTCGTGCAGCCTTTATAATCCAGGTCGTAGAGGTGAACCAGCTCCACTTCGGATCCGCACGAGGCCGCGCCTTCAAGCGCACTCTTGAGTAAAGTGGCCGTATTCCACTCCTTACGGGGACTCCCGTTAAACGCAATGACCTTCATGCCCGGTCCTTTCGCGGTTTAAATTTATGCCGGTTATCTTTGATCCAGCCCAATACGTTCACCAAGATCTGGAAAGCCACAATAACGTAAACGGCAGAGGATATAATAAGACGGTTCGACTTGAGACGGTTTATTTTGTCCCTATCTTTCGCGTTAGATTCCGTCAAATACGTTTTGATATCTTTCGTTGCCTTAAGCTGCATTTCCGTCCTCTTGACAAAACCTTGGGCCGATGGATTATGCCCTAAGATGTTCTTAAGTTCATAATCGATCCCTTCCCGACCTTTCAATTGATAAGCCAAATCCAGTTTTTCATACCGTGTTTTCTCTAAATTATAGTACTGCATTGTTTTCCACACGCCATAACGCATCATAAAATTCAAGGACAAGAGCAGCCCCGCCAGCACATACACGGCTATCTGTCGCCGTCTGAGTCTCATTTTAAAAATCATAATTTTTTTCATAGATAATATAATATCTTGGATTATAGGCCAAAATCCAGACGATCAACTCTGAGTCCAACCAAACTCTCTGGCCCAAGCTCCGATTTAATGACACTTTTGAGGGAGAGGGCATCCCGACCCGCGACCGATCGATTTCAACCTGCTCCCTCGCTACCTAATACTGTTTTATATCCGTTTTCTTCAAGAACAGAAATGATCTTGGGAAGAATCCGGTGGAATGCCTCATAAACTTTCGGGTCGAAAAGTATACCCTTCATACTCTGAAGATGCTTGAGGGCCTTATCCAAAGGCCACGGCTCTTTGTAGGGACGATGGGACAAAAGTGAATCGAAGACGTCACAAAGACATGCGATTCGCCCCACCAACGGGATATTCTCGGCCGCTAGGCCGTTCGGATAGCCGGACCCATTCCAACATTCGTGGTGAGATACGGCAATCGTTCTGGCCATTCTTAAAAGAGCGCAATCGCTTTGGGACAAAATTTGGACGCCGATCGTGGTGTGCGCTTTCATAATTTCCCATTCCTGGGGTGTCAATTCACCGGATTTAAGAAGAATGTGGTCCGGGATACCGATTTTTCCGATGTCATGCATGGCACTGGCATGACGCAAAAGCTCGCATTCGTCTTCGGAAAATCCAAATTCCTTTCCAACCATCGCGCAGACATGGCTCATACGTTGAATATGTTGCCCGGTTTGGGTGTCGCGGTATTCCGCAGCCGCGGCCAGGACATAAACAATTTCGTGTTGGGTCTTATCGAGTTCTTTTGTCCGCTCCCGGACCAGGTCCTCGAGATGGTTCTTGTGACGTTCCAGTTCTTGGGCCGTTTTGATGCGTTCCTGGATCTCCTCTTTCAACCGTTGGGTCTTCAAATAGTCCTGCCGGGCAAACGCCTCCATCTTGTAGCAAATATACATCCCGAGAAAGTTCCCCATGATCAGATAAAAGAAGTTCTTGATGAGCATGTGTTGGGGAATGGGACGGATCCAAATCACCGCGATCAAATACCCAAGAACCATAAGCCCGCCCGTAATGGAAGCGGAAATGAACCGGGGCCTCATAACCGAATAGCAATAAATGAATAACACCAGCAAGCTCAACGCGCTAATCGCACTCTCCGCAGACGAGAGAACGATCGTCCTGAAAATCACAAAGAAGGCGCACGGCAAAATCCCGACCGAGATGGCATAATCCATATACTTTTCGGGATGAGGGAAAAAAGACGCGAACGAGCACATGATCATGATCGGGCAAACGATCGCGTAACGGAGGAAAATGAGATTCGGAAGGACATTCTTAGGGACGACCCATAGATCGATCAACCCGAACAGTGCCCAAATAAGCGTCCCAAGGAACATGGACGCCCGCATGTAACGGATGTGGTCCCGGAAATACGATTCCAGGAATACCGGCTCGTCGGTTTTATTAAAAGCAAGACCGAAAGACATCTCATTTGCCTTTCATCTGAGATCGTGTCTTTATGGATATTTTCCGTTCAACAAGAATCCACTGAAAATAAGAAAGCAGCTCCTTGACGCAGTCCAGGCAAATGAGGACATTCGATGCGTCATGTCGCATTCCGTGGACCGTCCTACGATGACTGATTCTCAGCCACACCTATCACAAAAAGAACCGCATAATCTTTTTTGTTACAACCCTTGACTGAAGGCATTGAAATCCCAGGCGCTACCGGAAAAGCTGCTTTTCCTACCGCATCCGGCGAACAAGGAACATTGTTTGCGGCCGGTGTATAGCGTGCTGCATGACAGGGCAGGTGCGTCACGTCATAAAGCTTCCTGCCATGATCGAGTCTCCAATGCTGCGAACCGCTTTTGTCCATGGGGTCAACCGTGAGCACGCTTGTTACTTCTCGCCCGCCTGTCACGACGTATTTTCCGGGAGGGAGAGGAAAGGTTGGCTTCTCCATGATCAGGCCGTGTTCCTCAAGCCACCAATCTTGTCTGTCAAAAGGCCATTGTGCGGGGGCAACGCCTGTCGCCTTTAACTGCTTGTAGTTTTCCAACCTGCATCCTCGAGGGCCCGGATCTTGACGCCACAGCCCCCACAACTGTGCATCGTTCCCAGAGTTTGCACCCGGATCACCCAACGCCACAATGTATTGCAAAGGAATGTGTTTGAACCTTGCCTGGCTTTCAGCATAAGCCGATGGGACTAAGACGGAGATCAACATGACCATCCCTAAAAGCGGCCAGCTAAAATGACTATTTTCTCTCATATGATCCCTTATGGAAATCTTTACCCTTCAACGAAAACTTTTTACAACATTCTACCGGCTTTGACATCATTCGAGCCAAAGACAACGTCAGAATCCATGACGCATTCCAGAGAAAAGCGCCCTGGGACCTATCGCCAATGGTTTCATCACATCCTCGGCACCGTTTACCGTTTAAGTTTAAATGTTCAACGTGTCCGCTTCGGGACCCTTCCCGATTTCTTGTACCGTTCTATGTTGCTTGAACTGCTCTTTGGTTTTGGGACGGGTAAAATAATATAGCATCACACCGTTAAAAGCCAGGGAACAGCCGGTCACTATCAACAGAACAAGCTGGGTCAAAAACGCTCCGTGCGGATCCATGGCGATCAATTGTCTCAAAACATGGGGAGTGGTTAAAACCGTCTCAACCGCAACCAAAATGCTGAGGATCAGGGTTGCGACTCGGGCCCAATTTTTTAATTTCAGTAAAAAAATCCCCACGAGGATCGAAAAGGGCGAAGCGAGGTAATAAAAATAATTGGAGAAGGCTGGATTCGCGTTGTCTGCCGGCAACTTCAAAATAAAGCTCACGAGGGAACTGAAAGTATTCAAAACAGAACCCATGATGAGCATCCAGGCCAGTACGGTAACACCCCTTGATCTTTTCACTTCCACAAACCTCCCCCCTGCCCCCACGCTCCTTCCTGCCACTTCAAGAACAACTCCTGAGACTTCATGCGAACGCCAAAGTTTCGGCGATGGCCTCGCCTATTTTCCGGTATCCTTCCACATCGGGGTGAAGGCCGTCCGGCGTATGGAGGAGCCTCCCGGGACTTTGGGGGTCATTCATGAGTCGATAGGTATCACACAACAGAAGCTTCTCCTTTCGGGCGAACGAACGGATCCAATCATTGACCTCGATTATCTTTTGGTTGATGTCGGGAGTGGCATGATTGCACGGAAGAAGGGTACAGGCCACCACGCGAATTTTTTTCCGCAACGCCAGGCCGCAGATCTTTTTCAGATAAGTTTCAACGTGTGGGGTGGAAAGACCCTGGAATAAGTCATTGATCCCCGCTTGAACGATTACCACTTCAGGCTGAAGGGAATCCACTTCGTGTTCAAATCGCCCGAAGATCTGATCCGACCGTTGACCCGCAACACCTCGGTTTAAAACCGTCCATGCGGGATGTTTTTGATGCATCCAGTATGCGTACTGGCTTTTTTCATTCCCTAAGCCATCCGGTGGACGTTCCGCCGGTGAGTAAAAGCCAGGCGTTCCGGCCGTAATGGAATCTCCGAGCGCAAGAAGGATCATGGTTTTTTCTCCCGCCAAGGCCCCGTTTGGCCCGGTCAATAGAATACTCGCGACCCAGAGCATTGAAAAAAGTTTACTCCTCCCGCTCCGGGCAAAAAGAATTTTTTCTTTCATAAGCATTCCTTAAAAAGACGAGGCAGGATTTTTTCATTTTAGGGCCTCTTGTAAACCGCTCTGTTCGTTCCTGGGACCGCAACAACACAGGATCTCATTTTTTTACTTTCTTACACTTCCCTGCCGGACTCTGTCCGATTCACTCTCTATTATTCACCCTCTCTTTTTACTATCAGTTTTGACGCAATGGATCTGAAATGCGTCAAACGAAATTTTGCAGCATTGCAGCCTTATAAATCCTTTGGCAGGGACACACCCTCTAGAGTGATTTTCGTGGCCCATTTATTGGCGAGGTTGTAATGCCTCGCCAGTATGTGGATCATATTTAAACTGAGACGAAAAAGTCTCTCCTGTTCGTGGATTATACATGGTGTTCATTTGTTGGATGGGTTGGGCAGTCTGCGCGAGCACAGGCTGTGGCGGTAGCGGGGCGCCATAGGGCTGAGGAGGAAATGGGAGGGGCTGAGGTGCAGCTTGCGGTGCGAGAGGGAGAGCGACGTTCTGATAACTACGCGGATACCATGCAAACAAACCCTCATTGTGATGATGCCGTCCTCCAAATGGCCGTTGTTCAAAATCCAGTATTTGTCGCAGCCGTTGTTGCTGGCCAGGAAGCAAGACCGAAAAGATTTGATTTATGACTTGTTCCCGGGCGATGTGATTGGCCAGCCCATTCATCAAAATACTATAAACCTGGGACGCTTGAGCGTCAGCCAAGCCCAGTTGCCGCTGAAGCCGCTGAACGGTTCGGGCCACGTGATAACTCTCGTCATTGCCACGATCTACTGATTCGCAAGAGCTCAATACGGCAAGCATCACCACGCTGATAAATATTCCAAGGAAAACATCTGCGCTTTTATGTGATTTCATGAAAATCTCCCAATGGGGTTAAGGGCTGCGATTCCGTACTTTCTAGGAATCAACATATCATCAAAAAAATCAACTTTCAATCGTCTTTCTTTTCAGAGATCGGGTCATTAGGTGTTGTTGCGTGAATGAGTGGCATGCCTGTGCAGAAGTTTTTTCCAAGCCAGATTGACAGATCTCGTTTACTTTTCATAATAGTGTTCGACTGCCCCGAATTGGATGCCGAATCTCGCTGATCCATGCCAAAAGCGAGATTCGCCAAATACAATTTCAGATCAAATCCTATCGCGTTCTCATCGTGGACGATTTTCGGACTAGCTGATTTTTGGGGAAGAACCTACGAGGAAAGAGACTTTTCTTTTCTAATGATCTCAAAAGCCATGTTCATAGCGTCAAAACGATCGGAAAATTCAATGCCTTGTTCCTTCATCTTAGCCATCAAAAGTTCGTGATATTTTGTTCTAAGGGCATTGATTTGATCTTTGGCATGGCTCTCAATCTCAGGGATTTCTTTTTCTGCCTTGACCAGGTCCGTATAAATTTGAGCAATCTCAACAAGCGTCATAACTCACTATGAGCAATCCGTATGGCAATTCGGATTACATGATCTCTGTCTTTGAATTTGATGCCCTGAGCTTTTAAAAGATCGATAAACTTTCAGTGCAACTCGCCTCTTTTTTCTTCTAAGCGCTGTAGCTCTTTGGGGCCGTTAGTCTTTTCTATCTTCTCGATGATTTCAACATATCGCTTGGCTGCAAGAATAAATTTTCCTTCATGATTACCCTCTCATACTGATTTTATGTCACTGGTGGAGAATTATATCACAAATAAAAAGGCGTCGATCTTTATCATGCATCAGCAAGGCCGTTGTGTATTGTAGCTATAATTTTTTCTCTGCATGGAACCGAATCTCGCATTTGATTCATTTCACGACATCATCGGGCATAAGTTCGCTCGTTACGCTTGCGGACATCGAAAATCCAGGCGATTTGCCTCTTGTCATCAACATCGTAAAGAACCCGGTAGTTCCTGATTTTAAGACGGTACTGGGCCGCATACTGATAAACAATAAGAGGGGGTTTGATCTTGGGTTCCCCGGCAGGGCGGGGATTATCAGCCAATCCCTCGATGGCCTCCATGATCTCATCCTGAATCTTAGGCGGGATGAGCTCCAGAGCCTTGTGAAACTTCTTCTGAATGGATTCCGCAGGAAAACGGACGCTGTATTTCACTTACGGGATCCCCTGATTTGGCTAAACAAACGGGAAACGGGAATTCCTTCGGATCCCGTACGAAT
>Ga0364880_10353_pt1 | contig 16418 bp, 14 predicted proteins | sample ExccelJu500001D3_5_FD_206927 | JGI IMG/M metagenome (GOLD analysis project Ga0364880, IMG submission 206927) | Enriched cells from Trout Bog Lake Hypolimnion, Wisconsin, USA - BchlTB.July30.5000.01.D3 | ecosystem: Environmental > Aquatic > Freshwater > Lake > Hypolimnion/Profundal zone | place... | reverse complement strand
TGCCTATAAGCCACCAACGGGATCCCTGCCTGCGCGTCCCAGCTCGAAAACCAACCCTGCAAACCGATGAATCGGACTTGGCGAAACGCTATGCCCGACACACTCCTAGTACCGCAATTGCAAAACGCAACGCCTACCGCTAGCGTGGCTGTTCCCGGCAGGGAGAGCCAACGGGTTGCAATCCCCGAGTTGCGCCTGAGAGTGCGCCTGAGATTCCGCACCGGAAGCAGGGTCATTGACTGAGCAAGAATCATGCGGGGTCGGCTCATGAGGCGTTTTGTGGCTGCTTGGCCTCCGAATTGCGGCCATCGAAAGCGGAATGGAGCCACTCAATAGCTGGACAACCGCAATGCCGCAAGATCATGTCTAGAAATGTGGACAAAGCGAAATGAAGACCCTGCTTTCAATCAACAATTATCACTACCTCCGGGGCGGTGCTGAAGCTGTATATTTCAGCCATGCCGAGCAGTTCGCGTCGAATGGATGGAAGACAAGTTTCTTTTCCATGCATCATGACGAGAATCTGCCTTGTAACGAATCGCAGTATTTCGTGGATTGTATCGACTACGCCAAGGAAGGGAAAGAGGGGCCCACGCTTACAAACGCCGCCGAAATTATCTATTCGATTAAGGCGCGGAGGCAACTCGCACGACTTCTTGACGCCAAAAAAGCGGATGTTGCTCACGCGCATAACATCTACCACCACCTTTCACCCTCCGTTCTGGTGGAGTTGAGAACGAGAGGAATCCCCACGGTAATGAGCGCCCACGATCTGAAGCTGGCCTGTCCTAGCTACCTGATGCTCAACCGGACGGGTGTCTGCGAACGTTGCAGGGGTGGACGGTTGTGGAACGCTATCCGCTATCGCTGCATTAAGGAGTCGCTCGCCGCCAGCGCTTTGGTTGCGCTGGAATCCGCCGTGCACAGAATGTTCGGCCTATACCAACGTAACCTCGACCGCGTCATAACCCCCAGCCGATTCCTCCGTGAAAAGCTCATTGCATGGGGCTATGAGCCCGCCTGGATCGTGCATATTCCCAACCCGGCTCGGGTTCCGGAAGCCGCATTGTCGCTCCCTGGAGACTACATTCTCTATTTTGGCAGGTTATCGCCGGAAAAGGGCGTGGCAACCCTGATTCAGGCGGCTGCGCGAGGCAGGGTGAAGGTCAGGATCGTCGGCACCGGGCCATTGGAGACGGCGCTGAGGAATTTGGCCGTGCAGCTTTCGGCACCGATTGAATTTCTCGGATTTCTCTCTGGCGAGGATCTTTGGTCACAGGTGCGCGGTGCGCGGGCTGTGGTTGTGCCCTCCGAATGCTATGAGAACAGCCCGATGGGCGCGATTGAGGCGCTTGCCCACGGGAAGCCATTGATCGGTGCCAACATAGGTGGAATTCCAGAACTGATTCCGGACGGGGCAACGGGTTGGCTCTTCACCAGCGGTGATGCGGATGCACTTGCCGAGGCGTTGGACGTGGCAAGTGCCGCCTCATCAGCTCAGCTGCGCGCCATGGGCGAGGCGGCACGGGAATATGTCGAGATCACCCATAGCCCTTCGCGCTATTTCGACGCTGTGTCGTCGCTCTATGCTGAATTGGGAGTCCGTTAACCTTGAGGTGGAATTGTTAGCTTTTGAATTCACAATTGGGGTAACTGTGGGTCAACAAAGCGGAGCTAAGCCCTCGAGCATCGATTGTAGAGGCAATCTCGCAAATCCTTGTGCACTATATCAAGAAGAGAATGCGCCCTACCTTCCAGAGCTGGGGTAGCGGCGCACACGCATCCGTCCTGCTTCGCCTGCTTGCCATTAGATCAGGTTGGGCAAGGTCATCTCAATGCCGCTTTGTTCGGCCAGTTGGTCAACCAGTACATCGGTGTGGAAGGGCTTGTCGCCAATCAGCATCTCCGGCAACTCCTCTAGGAAGCATCCAGTCATGACGGGTTCCACAAACCGAAACTCGGGAGTCGATGAACCTTCGATGAGATATGGGCCAGGAATGTTCATGAGATGCGTTATAGCGACTTTGTTCGCTGCTCTGATTCTAGGAACCAGTCGACCCGCCCGCGCGGGTGGGGTAGACAATGCGAGCAGCCTGCGCGTTTGCACATTCACCGTCCATGCTGGGGAGCCGATCCAGGCCGCTCTGCGCCAGGCCCAGCCAGGATCCGTGATCTGCATAGCTCCAGGGGTATACCGAGAGAGTGTCGGGATCTACGTCTCAGGAACCTCGGAACAGCCGATCGTGATAAAGGGAATCGGGGGCCGGCCGATCATTGACGGATACTATGAGCTTCCTTCCGGAAATAACTTGGACTTCTCCTCCGATAAACTTGGATGTCCTGGCAATATGCTTGTGAAGAATGCTCTATACCCGACAGAACAGCGGCAGTTCTACTGTTCCGGTTACATCCCTTTGGTTGGGATCTTCGGCAGCAATATCATAATGGAAAATCTTGAGATCACCAGATCGACCGGTATCGGCATTCGGGTGTATTCCGACAAGGAGCTGTTCAATATTGTTATACGCAACGTGTACGTTCATTCCGTAAGGTTGAATGGTATTGACCTTCACAATGTCAGTCAGTCCAAAATCGAACACAACGAAGTGTCGGAAAACGGGAACTTCGCGCCGTTCCACAGATCGGCTAGAGCGATGGATTGGGGCGGGGGAGTCGCAGCATTCGGGGTTCACGGCGCCGAGTTCACAGCCAATGTGATTCATAATAACTGGGGAGACGCGCTGGTTGTGGATACGAACCTGGGCAGATCGTCGGACGTCCGCATCACCAACAACGTTTTCTATGACAACTATTCTTCAAACGGCGTTTACGCACATGCCGTCAGAAACGTAAAGGTGCTTGGCAACCTCTTCTACTGTTCAGACCATAGCGACGTGTTCCAATGGTCATCCACGCTGATTGCGCCTAGCGAAGCCCCGTTCTCCTTTGACATCGACACTAACGATGTCGTTGTCAGCAACAATGTGTTCGCCAACTGTCCAAATGGCGGAATCGTCTTGTGGGATACGAAACATGGAACGCGGACGGTCTCCGACGTCTCCTTGGTAAACAACACCTTCGTTCGCAATCCGCACTCCATCACTCCGTCCGCTAGGGAAATGAGCGCGTTCAGTCGTGTCAGAATCGACAAGAATCTTGTTCTTGACGATCGCGAAGCAGCCAAAGTCTTGGTGGGTGGAAGAAACCTGATTGCGCCGTCGGCTTTTCAACCGGGATCCGTGAAACTGGAATGGTTCCGCATCAAGAAAAGCACGGGGCTTGGTGCAGATATCTTCCGCAAGAGCGGAGCCGGACTCTTTTGATGTGTACCCAGCGGCCTGGATCCCATCGGCATTTCGTGCGGGGCATTAGAATGGCCGTCTCTGTCTGAATTCGTGGGCCAAGATGCGGCTTAACGGTTCCTGATTATACAAAGGAGACTCAGAAAAGCGAGATGAAAACTGCTAGGGTTGCCTTCTACTCCTCTGCTTGGCGCGGTGGATCCGGCTGGTTTGTCTTTGCGCTGGCATCGGCAATTGCTGAATCTGGCACCGCGATCACCCTGTTCGCACCGCGCTCGGAGCCTCCAGATCGTGAGGTCCGGGAGTCCAAGACGCTCAGGCGTGTAGTTCTGCCTCGGGGGGCGGGAGGAAAAGGAACTACTCTCTACCGGATGCTTCGTTCAGGATGGCGTGTTCTCATCAGCTTTGTTGCTATAGTGGAGGCCAGGTTCCGCCACTCAACCTACCTGGTGACCCACTTGGACTGGCTTCAAATGAACTTCTTCCGATTGGCACTCATCCGCTTACTTGGAGCGCGTTTGATTTACATCGTTCATGATGCCAAGCCTCACGCTTGGGCTTTTCCAAGACAGCTGCGTTGGCTGGAGATCGCAATGCTGAAGCGAAGCTATCAGTTGCCTTCGCATCTTGTAACGCTCACCCACGCTTGTAAGCGGGAGTTGGTCGATGATTTTGGAATCGACGAGCGGAAAGTCACCGTCATTCCGCACGGCGCCTTCGAGACCCCCTTCCTGCCCGACCTGAGCGGAGACACAATCTTGCTACTGTTTGGGATGCTGCGCCGTAACAAGCATATCTTGGAAAGTATCAAGGCGATGCCCTTGCTTCCCGCAGATTGCCGCGCGCGCTTGATCATCGCCGGGGCAATACATGCTGAAGATGCAGAATATTGGTCCCTGTGCAATGCCGCCATCCCGGAGGATACTACACGCATTCAGACTGAAATCGGGTTTATTCCTGAAGAGCGCGTACAGCATCTGCTCTCCATCTGCGACGCGGTGCTGCTTCCCTACGCGCAGTTCAACTCCCAGTCGGGTGTTGCCGTTCTTGCGGGCCTTGCTGGCCGCTCCCTGATTGCGACCGATGTAGGTGGCATCGGCGAGTTGATTGCAGGCGGTGTGCCCATTACAAGGATTGCACAACCTGTGACCCCCGAAACCATTGCAACAGCACTGGCCGCTTATTGCGGTCGTGATGCAGCGGAAAGACGCGCCGAAGCCTTAGAGACAAAAGTGCTCTTGGAAGATATGCTATCTTGGCGGAAGATTGGGCAGTCCTACTCTTCGTTGTTAGGACAGCTTTGTGGATCGGTCCCCCCGATTCCATAACTGTATCCTGCAAGGGTATGACGGGAATGACTTCGGACCTATTCCGGTTGGAGGATTATGAAGTTTAGCGAGTCTCTACGCAGATTTGTTCCGGTGAGCATCAAGCAGCGCTATAGGGCATTGCGGAGTGTATCTCTGTTCATGGGATATGTTTTATACGACGTCGCGCGATTTATGCGAGTATCGTCCTGCTTTCGCATTTCGCCTTCGTTGTTTCAAGAGGACGTAGCCATCGTCAGGATTACACATTCTATCGAAAAGGGTCTCTCGCTCAAGGCACCTAGGCCAGGTTTTGGGGCGGTAGTGGTCGATCAGTTGTGCGGCATGATCAAAAATAGGCTGATCCCCGGCAGGCCGTGGAACAGAGCCTGTGACGAGGCAATTAATGCGCTGAGCGACTATCGTGAACTGCTCATCTCATCCGGCATCGCCCCGAAGATGGTCATTCAAGAGGTGCTGACCGAAGCAGAAGGGCAAGGACATAAGGCCCAGTGTTCCAGCGTCCTAAGCATCGATAGAGGAGACATCGAGAAAGCCGTACAGATAGACGCTAAGGCGTTCTTCTGGAGCCGGCACTCTATCAGGAATTATTGTCCCGGCCAAATGGAAGAAAGCGAAATACTTGCGGCGATCGACCTGGCCCGATCTTCTCCGTCGGTATGCAACAGGCAGTCCGCGCGCGTGAAGTTGATCCTAAACAGGGGCGATAATTTCGACTTTCTAAAACTGCAGAACGGCAATCGTGGGTTTGGGACGGACGCACAGGCCGTCATCATTGTTACATCGGATCTACGCTGCTTTTTGGATGAGATTGAGCGCAAACAGGCATGGATCGACGGCGGTATGTTCGCAATGACCCTGGTATTAGGACTGCATGCCGCCGGCTTCGGAACGTGCTGCCTCAACTGGTCCCAAACCAACACTATGGACAAGACCCTACGCCGCGCACTCCAGTTGCCTGACTACGAGACTGTCATCATGCTCATCACCGTTGGTCTGATACCACTAACGTTGAAAGTGGCACGCTCAGAGCGAAAGCCGCTCGATGAAATCCTCACGGCAATCCAGTGAGACGTACAATCTGTTGCTGGAGTTACCGCGTCGCATACCGCTTGGAGCCACGCTGTAGCGCGGCAGGATCGTCCAGTCATACTGAAGGGAAGAGCAGGAAGGAGACAAATTGCATATTTACTTCAATGGTCATGTTGACTTTCGTAATCGAGGTAGCGAAGCACTGATTCGTGCCTCAGTGACTCTATTGCGCAAGAGGTGGCCAGAGGCCAAGTTCCTCTGCCCGTCTTCGCATCCCGAATACGACGCACAGCAATGGCCTGAAGCCGTTGATCATGGCGTGGAGTTCGTCCAAGCTCCACGGTTTCCGAGTAGTCTGGCTTGGTGGGGAAGACTCGAACGTCGGCTTCCGATAGTGAACCGATTAGGGTTCCCATCCTTCAGAATCCCGGGCGAGGCGGCAGATGCGCTCCGCCGAGCTGACATCGTGCTTGTTACTGGTGGAGACGTACTATCCATTGAGTATGGCAATAACAGCTTGGCGTTTTGGGTGGGGATTTCTGAGATGGCGATTTCAATGGGGAAACCCGTTCATATTTGGGCTAGTTCCCTCGGCCCATACAGCGCGACGCCGGCAGTAGAGAGAGCGATGTTCGCACATCTGCAACGCTGTAAGACAATAAGTGTTCGTGAAACCATTTCTGAGAGATACCTTGAGACTTTAGGCCTTCAAGTCAGCCTGGCAGTTGATCCTGCTTTCGCGCTCTTGCCAGAGGAGTGGCATGGAGAACCCTCTCTGATGATTGGAAACACCTTGCTTGGGTTGAACCTTAGCAGTCACGCCCGGCGTCTGGGAGCACGGAAGGGCAATCCTGATCTTTACGACGATGAGATTAAGCGGTTCATGCGGCATATTCTGGCAGAGACAGATATGAGCCTGATCCTAATCCCGCATGTTGATCCATTTGGTGGGACTTACGAAGATAGCGACAGCGCATATCTGACGAGCCTAATGAATGGGGTGGAGAATCGGGGTAGCAGGATCAGTATCGTGCCGCCGACACTGAACGCCGCACAGCTCAAGTATGTCATCGGATTGTGCGATTACTTCATTGGTGCCAGAACGCACAGTACTATAGCATCGCTTAGTCAGTGTGTGCCAACGGTCTCCATCTCGTATAGTGTGAAAGCTCTCGGTATCAACCGTGATCTCTTTGGCCATACGAATTACGTACTTCCCACAGCTGAGCTCTCGTTCGAGTCACTCGTCGAAAAGCTGGATATTATTGTACGGCAAAGCGAGTCGATCGTAGAGACGCTCAAGGAGCGTATTAAGCTATGGAAAACCCGAGCTGAAGATCTGCCTCATGTACTTGATAACGCCTAACCAAGCCCGTCGCGAGGATAATGTGATAACTCATCAAGAGTTGAGGAACGAGAGGGTTGGAGTTGCCCACTGGAACACATCGCCGTTCGAAAGAAGGCTTGCGGACTGATTTGATCTCAGTATCATGTCAGAAATAACCAACTGTTTCGTCGCGAGATAGCCTATGCTAGCTTACGTGGGAGTTCGATAGATGAGTCGTCTTCGCAATGTTGTCCTTGTGGCAGTGTTCTTCTGTCTCGGCGCAGGGCTCCCTTTCAGCATTTTCGGAATGCCATTGTATATAGGCACACAAGTTGCTTCGTTTCTGATTCTGGCGAGCGTTGTAATCTGGGTGTTAGCTTGGTTCCTGCGGCAAACCCGTCTGGATTTGTGGCAGGTCGGCGTATGCGCGTGGGTATTATTATGCGCGCTAGTGTCGATGATCTCGAATACCCTGATATTCCGCCAGGGAATGAACCAATGGGTAATGGCTCTTTATGTGTTGATGCCCCTGGTGGTGATCTTCCCATTCAAGCTCGCGCAGGTTAGGTTTGGCGAAGCCATCGATGGCCTTATCATCGTCGGATTTCTAGCAGCAATGCTCGTAGTTATCGATCAGTTTCACAGGATTGCCTTCCTGGATGCATATCAAAGGGGAGCTGCTGCCGACCAAAGCCTTAGAAGGATTGTGTTTGCAAAGACCGAAATGGTGTTTGCATGGGTTGTCTGTTTTGCGAGGCTGCTCCATGCACGATCGCATTCAACTCAAATAAGATATGGTGGGGCACTGATAACTGTTGGGTATGCTCTCTTTGTCGTTTCTGAGGGTCGGCTCGCCATAGGTGCTACACTTATAGGATGCGCAATCTACTTGGTGTTCTTTTACAGGAGCTCTAGAAAAGTGCTGGTCATTTCCACTCTAAGTGTGGTCGCCCCGATTGCGCTTTGGCTAGTGCTTGAAAAGTACATTAGATATCTTGGCAGTGTTGGAAATATGCAAACGAATGATGTAAGCGTAGCCTTCAGGCTCGTCGAGTATCAGCACTTCAAGATGTTCTTCGACCAAACACACGGGATCGGTTTCGGTATTATGGCGGGCGGTGGCAGCAATAATATCCTTGGTTTTGCGCGGCAAGGCGCAGGACATGCACACACTTCTGGAGATTTTGGCCTCGAACTCGCTGATATTGGGCTTTTCGCAGCACTTTTTCAGTTTGGGTATGCGGGCCTGTTGTTCGTTATCTTCATGACCATAGCAGTAGTACGAAAACTATGGAAAGCGGGCTCTGCGAATAGCGCTGAACCCAATCGGGTTGAATGCGGTGCCATCGCCGCTGTAACTATAGGGTTCTTGCTAAGCCCTCTACCGATGAATTTCTTCTCATTGAGTTGGACTATGGAGTACGGAGGAATGCTCTGGTTCCTGGCTTCACTCGCCATCGCATCACGTGTCCAAGTAACGGGAACTACCGTTCATGTCCCACAACTTATAGAGAGCCCGCTTTTCAAGTGATCACCAAGCCAAGCACAGGTGATGTTTCTCATGTTTGTTTCTAAGGAACGCTCATATGCGTTGTGTCATAGGGAGTCAATTTGAAGAATCCTAAGGCAGCTAGCCGCGGTAAGTACCTCGGCCTACAGATACTTCGGATTACTGCAGCGTGTATGGTTGTGGTTACTCACTCTACGTTCTATGCGCACGAGCGGTTAGACCAGAAGTTTGGAGTATGGCAACGAGGCGCAACCGGCGTTGATATCTTCTTTGTGCTGAGCGGCTTTGTAATGATCTTCACTAGTGTAAAGCTAATTGGAAATCCATCAGGATGGAAGATATTTGCCGAACATCGGATTGTTCGGATCGTTCCGATGTATTGGATCGCAACGTCCATTAAAGTAATCGCTCTCCTCGTCACCAGCGGCTATGTGCTCCACGCGCGATTCGACATTGCGAAAACATTGGAGTCGTACTTGTTTATTCCCTCGGCTAACGTGGACGGCGAAATTCGCCCGGTCCTCGGTGTTGGATGGACGTTAAACTTTGAGATGTTCTTCTATTTTCTCTTCACGATGGCGCTTCTGCTTCGAAAGAATGTGTATAGGCTTGTGGGTTTCGTTCTTACGTTACTGGCGATAGGAGCATTCTTTTGCCAACCTAACTGGCCTCCGGTATCCTTCTATTTGAGCACCATGGTTGTGGAGTTCTTCTTTGGTATGCTTATAGCAAAGATGTGCTTGTCCAACATGACTATTGCTTGGTATCTGGCACTTCCGCTCTTGTGTTGTAGCTTCTTCTTCTTGCTGACGCCGTGGCTGCATTCAAAAGTCCTGCTGAACCTGCCAAATGGGATCGCAGCGGGATTGATCGTATACGCCACGGTTTGTCTAGAGGATTACTGTGGTCGCGTACCGAGATTAGTACTATACGGTGCGGATGCATCCTATGTGATATATCTCTTTCATCCGCTCATAGCGCCTCTAGTGCCCACAGTCCTAATGAAAATGCATGTCCTGAATCCGTGGTTGTCCGTAGCTTGTAGCGTGTCGGTTGCACTTATTGCCGGGGGAATAGTCCATCGGACTATAGAGACTCCTATCAGCAATTGGCTTCGTCCCCGTTCCCTTTTCAAGGGGAGGTATGAGCAGGCACACTCATTGGAATCCGCTCCCTCGCAGTGATTGAATAGTGAGCTGTCGCTGAAGATGGTGGAAGTGCCAAGATTGTGTAATCTTAGTCAACTTAGGCTGAAGTGATATATTGTTCAGATGGTGTGCATGTTTACCGTCCATTTGAGACGACAGAATGGATTGATTAGGTGTGTAAACAGTGGATGCGATCCGAGAGCCGTGGCACTTCTCAAACAACTGACATGTCGTGAAACTTCCGTCAAAGTCAATGCGCCTATCATCCGTATGTCAGGTTGAGACGCTATTTGCGCCATATGCAATCCGTGGCTGAATTATTAGGATGTTGAAAAGGACCTGGTCGACTTGTGAATAGTTCAACACGGATCATCGCCAACACAGTTTCATCGTACGGGAGGCTTATCGCGGTATCCTGCTCTACGCTTATCAGTATTCCGATAGCAATCCGCGTACTCGGGCCAAGCGACTTCGGCATTTTCGTGGTTGTTGCAGGGTGTCTGTCATTGTTGCTATTCATAAATGGCGCTTTGATTTCTGGTGCTCAGAGGCACATCGCATACGCCATGGGGGAGCGCGATGATGGAGCTGTAAGGGAGTGGCTCCATGCAAGTATAGCCGTGCATTTTGTGTTAGCTCTCTCGATAGTGCTCCTCGCTTTGTGCTTTGCGAATATAATCATCTACCATGTACTGTCCTTCCCTGCCGCTCGACTCAACACAGCGTTGTGGATTTATAGGATGGTGATTGTTGCAATAGGGCTGAATGTGTTTTCTGCGCCGTATCAGGGGTTCCTCATCGCCAGCGAGTCGATCGTGCCGCTTTCAGTCATCAACATCGGCAGCGACGCATTCCTTCTCGTGGGCACAATCCTGTTTGGGAAGTTCCCTGGTGACCATCTTATGTGGTACGGGGGGATTTACGCTTGTAGCCAGAGCATTTTGTACGCCGGCCCGGTAATATATTGTATTGCGCGGTATAGCGAATGCAGAGGCTATAAGTTAAAAGTAACAGGAAGACAAGTTAGGGAACTACTAAGCTTCTCGGGATGGAATCTGATTGGTGCTTTCTCCAGCGTCGCAAGGGCGCAAGGGCCAGCAGTGTTGTTCAATTTGTTTCTGGGCACGATTGGTAATGCTGCGTACGGACTTGCACTTCAGGTGAATAACTTTGCGGTCAATATCGGATCTGGAATCTCACGCGCGACGATCTCTCCGATCATCAAGCGTAAAGCATCGAATGACAGAAAGGGGATGGAGGATCTAACGAATCTGACGAGTATCGCTAGTTTTGGGATACTCTGGATTGCGTTGGCGCCATTCCTCTTTGAAGCCCCTTATTGTCTCGGACTATGGCTGCATCGGGTGCCCGCGTTAACATCTGGCTTTGTTGTGATACTGCTTATCTCAACTCTGATTGATCAACTGACGGCTGGGTTCATCGCAACGGCCCAAGCGGTTGGTAAGATAGCACTGTATCAAGTCCTCGTTGGTGGCGCGAATATCCTCGCGGTCCCTCTTATGTATGTGTCGCTACGGTCAGGCTTCTCGCCGATCATGGCACAAGCTGTATGTACCGTATGTGTTGTTATCGCCGGAGGGCTGAGGGTGTGGCTAGCTTCGTCGCTGGCAGGGTTCTCGGTGCGTGAGTGGGCAATTCGCGTTATGTTCCCCGCGTGTGTGTCTGTGCTTGCTGGTGGCGCTATTTGTGGTGTTGTGATGCATTTGATGGGTCCTGGGTTGATAAGAGTGGGGATGTTGTTTGTTGGCAATGCGTGTGCCGGAGCCGGGGTGATGTGGATCTATGGACTGACCGGGCAGCAGAAGATGTCGTTGAAGGAAGTGTGGCGAAGGACCCTCCATTGTCAGGCTCCTATGGGGCCTTAGATTACCCAGAAGTTGGACACAGATAATGACATGAGCTCGGATGTCCGAAAGGGTAGACAGGTATCTTCAGTTGACAGTGTTGCCGGTCAGCGCGTCCTGGGATTGTGCGAGGTATCCACGAGGGTTTGCGAGCAAGACGATTTGGGCGTTGAATGATGACTTGGGTTTATTGATCTGGCCTGAAAGGAATGCGGCTAAGCGGCATATCTCACCTCCGGATGGAGAAAGTAGCGTTCAACTCTGGCGAGCTGTTTCTGGATGGTGCACAGCGCCTTGGATGTGGTCTTGACGTGCTGTACTTGTGTTTTCGCCGGGACAGCGGCGGCGACGCGTTGCTTGAGGTCGGCATTGAGCAGTTCGTCGGGATTGAGTTCCTGTGAATAGCTGGGCAGATAGAAAGCCTCGATCTTGTCCGCATTCTTCGCCAGCTGACCTGCCCTGTTTTTCTCGACCAGCGATAGCTGGAGTTTCCCGGTTTTGGTTTGGCCACGAGTATACCTCGCAGCCGTAGTCGGGGCTGTGGGGATGTGGGAAGCGTTCTTTGCTTTCCACATCTCCATAGCCCTGCGATGCCGCAAACTCCCGTGCGTCTTGTAGCCTAGCGAGCTGTGCGGGCGCTCGCAGTTGTAGTTCTGGCGCCAGGCATCCAGCGTCTGGCGCACATCGTTCAAGGTGCGGAACCAGCTCGCATTCAGGCACTCGTCGCGCAGGCGTCCGTGGAAGCTTTCCACATGGCCGTTCTGCATGGGGCGACCCGGCTGGATGTGGACCAGGCTGATCTTGCGCTCCTCGGCCCAGCCCAGCATCCGCCGCGATGTAAACTCCGGACCGTTGTCCGAACGTACGCTCAACGGCGTGCCGCGTTCTGCGATCAGCCGATCCAGCACCCGCGTCACGCGCAGCGTTCCCAGGCTGGTATCGGCCTCCAGCGCCAGGCACTCGCGAGTGACCGCATCCACCACGCTCAGGATGCGCACCATACACCCATTGGCCAGACCGTCCACAATGAAATCAATCGCCCACTCCTCGTTCGGACGCTGCAACTGAGGCTTTTCCGCCCGCTCACGGACCAACCGCTTGCGCTTGCGCCGGCGCACCGCCAGACCTTCTTCACTGTAGAGCCGGTAGACACGTTTCACGTTCACGGGATGGCCGCGCCGCTCCAGAATGGCATGAAGCCGACGATAGCCATAGCGCGACTTCTGCCGCGCCAGCTTCAGCAAATCCTCGCGCAACTCCGCGTTGCGATCCGGCACCGGCTCATAACGATAGCTGGCGCGATCCACGCCCAGCAGCTTGCAGGCCCCGCGTTCGCTCAGTCCGTAACCAGTCTGAACGAATGCAACATCTTCCCTTAGACCGGCAAGCTCCAGCCGCGTTTTCGGATCACGTCCTTCAAAGCCTCGCGGTCCAGGCTCAGATCGCCCACCAATTGCTTCAGACGATGGTTCTCATCCTCAAGCTGACGAAGCCGCTGCGCCTCGTTCACATCTAGGCCGCCGTACTTCGACTTCCAACCATAAAACGTCGCCGCGCTGATGCCATGCTCCCGGCAGAGATCCGCCGCCTTTACCCCGGCTTCCTGCTGCTTCAGGATCCCGATGATCTGCTCTTCCGTGAATCGGCTCTTCTTCATCTTGTCCTCCCGTTCAGACTACGAGAGAACTCCAGTTTTGAATGGTCGAGTTTTCCGGGGGCAGGTCACGCCCACACCGGAGCAACGGCCGCCTGAGAAGTAATAAGCAACAACAACAACTGAGAGTAGGAGAGAAAGAAGTTCAAACGACTCTAGAGAAATCTAGTCGTCGCTGATGGAAAAGAATAGTTGACGCCAGACAGTTTTGTTTGGAGGGGCTGTCGCCTGGCTTATCATTAGGCAGCCAACTTTAGCCAAGGAGAAAATGATGAAGTTCCAAGAGAGCACACGTGTATATATTGCCGGTTGCGGTGGCATGCTGGGTCGCGCCATGCATGAGTACTTCAGCACCCGGACCACTGTGAAAGCTACAGACATCGATTTGAACGTTAACTGGCTGTCGTATGCGGATGTACGCGACTATAACTCGATCAATGACTCGATCAGTGAATTCGTGCCAGATGTGATTCTCAATTTGGCCGCCTTGACGGATTTGGAATACTGTGAGCTGAATCCAGAGAATGCGTGGCTAACCAACGCACTCGGTGCAGAAAACATAGCGCTGATCGCTGCCCGGCTAAACGTTCCATTGGTCTACATTTCTACCGCCGGGATAGTGGACGGCAAGCAGGAGATCTATAACGACTTTGGCCGTCACGAGCCGCTTTCAATCTATGGCAAGGCGAAGTACGAGGGCGAGCTAGCCGTGTGTGGCCTGTCCGCCAAGCACTTTGTCTTCCGTGCCGGATGGATGATGGGCGGCGGTCCTTCGATTGATAAGAAATTCATTAACAAGATCTACAAACAGATCAAGGCTGGGGTTGATACTTTGTATATTGTCGATGACAAGCTGGGCACTCCGACTTATACCAAGAGCTTTGCGCGCTCCATCTTCAAGGTGGCGGAGACGGAGTTGTATGGCGTCTATAACCAAGTGTGTGGGGGCAGCGCTAGTCGCTATGAGGTGGCGGTGGAGTTTGTCCGGCTGTTGGGTCTGGAGAAGAAACTTAAGGTCGAAAAGGTAGGCTCGGAGCGATTTGCTCTGGAGTACTTTGCGCCTCGCCCGGAATCCGAGAAGCTTGAGAACCTGAAACTTCGTGCTCGAGGCATTGACTTCATGCCCCACTGGATGGATGCGCTGACAGAGTACGCTGAAGAGTACAAAGCGGATATGAACGGATGAAGATTGTCATCGGTGGCGTGCGCGGGATACCTGCGCGTTATGGCGGGTTCGAGACCTCAGTAGATCAGACCGCTTCCCGGATGGCAAAAGTTGGTCATCAGGTTACAGTTTATTGCCGCGCGGACCGACGGGAGGAAGATCTCGACGAGTACCAGGGCGTGCATCTAGTTTATCTCCCCGCGATCGCCTCCAAGAGCCTTGAGACGATAGTCCACTCCCTCCAGATCGCAATGGATGTGATTCTTTGCCAGCGAGAAACGGAGGTTGTGCATCTGTATAACGCTGCCAGTGTATTTGGCGGCATGCTTCTGCGGATGGCCGGAAAATATCTGGTGATGACCTTGGACGGTGTCGAGTGGCGGCGCCAAAAGTGGGGTTTTGTAGCACGTCAGGTGTGGAGAGTCTCTACCTGGCTAGCGGTTCGAACGGCACACGTTGTTATCTGCGACTCCCAGACAGTGCGCCGTTTCTTTGAAGAGCGCTATGGGAAAGAGATGCGTTACATACCCTATGGTGCTAACCAGATAGAGGAAGTAACATACGCCTGTCCTAATTCAGGGCTGGAAGCGCGGCAGTATTTCATCTTTGTCGGGCGGCTGGTACCGGAGAAGAACGTCGAAGCGCTTCTGGACTCCTACAGTGCGCTGGAGATCGAAACACCCTTGGTCATCGTGGGCGACAACGAGAACAGCCCGGAGTATGTGGCTGCGCTGCGCAAGAGAGCCTGTGGTGATGTTCGCTTCCTAGGTTATCGCTATGGCGAAGAGTACGAAAGGCTGCTCTCCAACGCCCGTGTCTACTTAACGGCCTCCAAGCTGGAAGGAACGTCGCCATCGCTGCTGGCGGCCATGGGCGCAGGTGTATGCTGCTTGGCCAACGGGATTCCGGAAAACCGGGAAACTGGGGGCGACAGCGTCCTCTATTTCGACGGATCGTCGGCCGACCTGACCGAAAAGTGGCGTCAACTTTGCGAGCATCCCGAGTTGGAGGAGGAGTACGCCGTCCGCGGAAAGAATCGCGTCCGGAGCCATTACACGTGGGACGCGGTAACGGAACAGTACCTCGACGCCTATCAGCCTGTGCGAAGAGTCTGTATTCCCGGGATGTCGAATTCCGAGAGTCTTCACAGTGATCATGGATAAGATCGGGATTAAGCGATGCGCGTATCTCGCACACGTCGGTTGATCGGTGTGAGACGTACTGCCACGTGTTCTTCTGGGTGCATAGTTTGCTCTATTCTTGGCTTATTGGTTAGCTAGTGCCAACATCTCCGAGAGGAAGGTGGCGGGCAAGCAGGACTCGAAAACACGGAAACCCGCAGCGGCCTTGACCTGACCCCATTCTCCGCACACTTCGGTGTATGAAATCATAACTCACATTTTTCTGTTTTTCTTTCCAGGTAAGAGATTTCTTGGCCGGGGAGCGGCCGTGTCAAGGCCGGAGCGAAGCGGAGCCCGTCAGGGTCGCCTTGATACGGCTGATCCACGGCCATACTCTTCGCTTCTGAAAGAGAAGCAGCCTGCCGCTGCCGCGCGAACTCGTCCGGCGTTCTGTAGGCAAGCGAGCTGTGCGGGCGGCGCGAGTTGTATTCCGTCTTCCAGGCCGATATCTTTCTCCTGGCATCGAACAGGTTCCAGAACCAGCTTGTGTTCAGGCACTCGTCGCGCAGCTTTCCGTTGAAGCTCTCCATGCCTCCGTTCTGTGTCGGCTTGCCCGGCTGGATGTGCACGAGATCGATCTTCCACTCGATGGCCCACGCCAGGTAATGACGAGAGGTTAGTTCGGGCCCATTATCACTGCGAATCGATTGCGGCTTTCCATATGCTGCGATAGCTCGTTCGAGTACGCGGGTAACGCGCCGGCTGGGGAAGCTTGTAGCGACTTCCAATGCCAGACATTGCCCGGTGAAACTGTCGATCACCCCCAGGACGCGGAAACGCTGTCTGGCGGCTGTCACGTCGCTGGCAAAGTCCAGAGCCCACTCCTGGTTGGGCGCCGTCAACACCGGCCGTGGCTGAAGCGTCCGCCGCAGATGCTTGCGCCGGGTGCGCTTCACGCTCAGGCCC
>Ga0364880_10401_pt1 | contig 17029 bp, 11 predicted proteins | sample ExccelJu500001D3_5_FD_206927 | JGI IMG/M metagenome (GOLD analysis project Ga0364880, IMG submission 206927) | Enriched cells from Trout Bog Lake Hypolimnion, Wisconsin, USA - BchlTB.July30.5000.01.D3 | ecosystem: Environmental > Aquatic > Freshwater > Lake > Hypolimnion/Profundal zone | place... | reverse complement strand
TTCCAGTAAGCTTTCATTGGAAGTATGTTTTAAGCCATAATGAATTAAAAACCTGTAATAGTATTTAAATAGTTGTTCAAAGGAAGATTTATCACGGTTACGTGTGCCTTGCCACAATTCTATATCGTTAAGAATTCCTGTCAACCGGATGAGTATTAGTGATTAATGGTGTTTTAGCGTTAAAACAAATATAAAGATTCACATTCTTAATTGTAATATAATTTTTTTTTAAGAATAATTGAAATAAAAGCATTACAAAACCAAAACAGGATGTACTACATCCATATAGCAAGCATCGAATATGCAAAAAGAAATAAACAATATTGAAGAATTACTGGCAGAAGTAACCCTGCTGCACTGGTATTTTAACCTGAATGATGCAGATGTGGAATACTGGGAAAACTGGGCTGCACAAAGTACAGCCAACCGGGCAATGCTGGAGGAAGCTGCTGCTGTTTTACAAACATTCCATTTCAGGGATGATTTGGTTATATCTGAGGAACGTATCAATACTGCATGGAATGATTTGTCTGATAAAATGGGGGAGATACAGACTGAAGAGAAAAAGGCTAAACTGTTCAGCCTGAGCAGCTATAAACGCTGGATGATGGCCGCAGCTGCAGTATTGATAATGATAATCAGCGGATTATATTGGTACAGTGCTACCAGTAATGCCAGTAATGTTAAAACCGAATTTGGCCAGATAAAGGAAAAAGTTTTACCCGATGGGTCTTCTGTGATACTAAATGCCAATTCTACCATTACTACCGGAGCATTTCATGATGGAAAGAGCAGGGAAGTATGGTTAAAAGGCGAAGCTTATTTTAAAGTACATAAAACCTCTACCAAAGACAGGTTTATTGTTCATACCAATAAAGTGGATATCGTAGTTACCGGTACCCAGTTTAATGTCATCAGCCGTAATAATACCACCAGTGTTTACCTGAAAGAAGGGAGTGTTTTTCTGCATGCAGCAAGTGGTGAGGAAATACATATGAAACCGGGTGATTATGTGGAAGTGAAAAACGGAGCTATCCAGTTTAAACCGGCAAAAGACAAGAGTATACTGGCATGGCAGGAAAGAATGCTGGTGTTTGATAATACACCTTTAAGCGAAGTAGCCCAGAAAATGAAAGATGTATATGGGGTGGACGTTCAGGTAGATGCTGCAATAGCCAATAAAGCCATTTTGGGAGTGATGCCCAATAACGATTTGAATGTATTGCTGCAATCTCTGGAAGCGAGTCAGGATTTTAAAATTGAAAGAATCAATAACACTATTAAAATAATGTCCAATTAGTAAACAAGTCTCCAATTAAACCAAAATAGCCAAAAATGAGAAGAATCAACTTTTATCCGAAAGCTTGCGCTTTAGTTGCTTGTATGGCTGTACAAACCACTCTTGTCATCGCACAGGATCTGTACACTTTTGCCAGCAGTAACAATGTGGTAAAAACACATTTCAAATCAGCCACTTATTCAGATTCCGACATAAAGGAACAAAAGCAAACCCTCCAGTCTGCCCTGATGGATCTGAACAAAAAGAAAGGTGTTTATTTTTTATTGCCAGACCAGTCTCTGGGCAAAGTTTTAGTAAATCCTGTTGTTGATTTTTCAATTAAAACAGAACAGATTTTACTGAATATGCTAAGAAACACAGGGCTGCAGTATAAAAAAATCAATGAGAAAACAATTGTCATTCAGCAAATAAAAGACCCCGAAAAAACTGTAGAAATGGATGGGTCTTCTGTTGTTCAGTTGAACCTGACAGAAGTAAAAAAAGAAGTTTCTTTTTTTGCTTTAATTAAAGGAACCATTTCAGGAAGTGATGGTGCCGCATTACCTGGTGCTTCAATTATCATCAAAGGAACAACCAAGGGTGCACAAACAGACCAGAATGGTGCGTTTACGATCAATGCACAACCCGGAGATGTATTGGTGGTTTCTTATGTAGGGTACGAAACCCGCGAGATTACCGTTGGTAACAATTCAAAACTTACCATCAGTTTAACAGCTGCCAAACAAAACTTATCAGATGTGGTGGTTACCACTGCATTAGGTATTCAGCGTAAAGCAAAAGACCTGGGTTATGTAGCCCAGCAGGTAAGTAATGCTGAGTTGACTACTGTAAAAGAAGCCAACTTCAGTAACTCCTTATCCGGGAAAGCTGCGAACGTTATTATTTCACAGGGTTCCGGTGGTGCAGGATCAGCTACCAATATCATATTGCGTGGTAATAATTCACTTTCCGGCAATGGATCTCCATTAATTGTAATTGATGGTATTCCGGTGGTAAATACAAATTCAAGGCCAACTACAGGACAGGGCCAGTACGGACAAAATTTTTTAGCACCTGACCAGTTATCTACCATTAACCCAAATGATGTAGAGGAAGTAACCATTTTAAAAGGAGCTACAGCTGCTGCATTATATGGTTCTCAGGCAGCAAACGGTGCCATTCTGATTACCACTAAATCCGGTAAAGACGGACAAACCAAAGTAAGCGTATCTACCAATACTACTTTCCTGAATGCATTATACCATCCTAAATTACAGGGTGAATATGGTGGTGCCAGCGGAGACAATGGTAATTACAGCTGGGGTGCCAAAGATCCTAATGCTGCCCAGGCAGGTAGTTTTTATAAAGATTTATTGCAGGGCGGTTTAAACTCTTCTAACACTATTGATTTGTCTACCGGCACTAAAAATGCACAGTTATTTGCTACTTATGCCAATACCAGTTCAAAAGGTATTATACCCAATAACACATTAACCAGAAACAACTTCGATTTAAAAGGTAATGCAAGTTTGTTTAATAAGTTTATTGATTTTACAGGTAAATTCAGTTATGTGGATCAAACCATCAATAACCCTTATGCACCTGGTCAGTATTTAAATCCTTATTACACATTAATGACCATGCCTGCCAATACTAATTTGTCAAAATACAGCGACAGGAACAATTTAGTATTAAATGCAACACCTTTTCAGAACTGGGCTTATGATCCGGGTTCTACCAATACCGATAATCCTTACTGGGATATTTATAAAGTGTTGGGGTCAGACAATTTAAACAGGTTAATCTTATCCGGTAGTGTTAAATTTAACTTTACCAACTATTTAAACCTGATTGTAAGGGGTAATTTAGATCAATCCAATGAGCAGTTTTTGAATAAAATGTATCAGGGTACCTGGACAGCTCTTGCTTCCACAACCGGTGGATTTAACAGTTCCAGTACGCTTACCAAACAAAGCTATGGAGATGCCATTTTAAACTTTACAAAAGACGTTGCAAAAGACTGGCATCTGACTGCATTGGCCGGTACTGCCATCAGAGATTATAAACAAACCGGTATCAGCCTTAACAGCGGCAGAGGCGGTATGTATTATCCAAATGTTTTCACCAGCAGTAATATTAATTTTCAGTCCTCCGGATCTGTAAATGATATATGGGACAGAAAACAAATTCATTCCCTTTTCTACTCCGTAGAATTTGGCTATAAAAATGCTATCTTTTTAACCAATACCGGCAGAAGCGACTGGTCCTCTACTTTACCAGCAGGCAAAAACAGTTATTTCTATCCATCATTAGGGTTATCAGCTGTTTTAACGGATTTGTTTAAAGAGTTACAAAGCAAAACCATGAATTATCTGAAACTGCGTGCCAGCTATACCCAGGTAGGTAATGATTTGCCAACATTTATAGTTAACCCGGTTACTACTATTGGAACCAACGGTTCTTTAAATGCACCTTCCACTATCATTCAACCCGGTACTGTATTGAAACCGGAATTAACCGGATCATTTGAAACAGGGTTTGACATTGCATTCTTTAATAACTTAATTAAATTAGAAGCAACTTACTACCAGTCAAACACCCAGAACCAGTTGTTTACCATTACCGCTCCTCCAAGCAGTGGTTATACTTCTTACTATGTTAATGGTGGTAATATTCAGAATAAAGGGATTGAATTATCTTTATCTGTTACACCAAACCTGAGAAATATAAAATGGACTTCCACTGTTAACTTTGCTAAAAATGTAAATACGGTTAAATCCTTAATTAATGGAACCAACTTCCTTATTTACTCTCAGTTAAACAATTCCACTTCTTATTTCCAGAAGATTGTTCCCGGTGGAAGTTTAGGAGATTTTTATGCTAAGAAGTTTTTGCGTAATGCAGACGGCAGTTATAAACTCAGTACTTATTATGTAAATGGTCAGCAACAAAACGGTACTACACCATTACTGGACGAACAACCTGAAAAAATAGGCAATGCGTTCCCCGCTTTCTTATTGTCATGGGGTAACAAATTCACTTATAAGAATTTCCATTTATCCTTCCTGATTGACGGTCATTTCGGTGGAAAAATACTCTCTTTAACTCAGGCCATGCTGGATAATGCAGGAAACAGTGTGCAATCCGCATCTGACAGGGACAAAGGGTATGTTACAGTGAATGGCCAGCAGGCAACCGATGTTAAAGGTTTTTATCAGTTAAAAGGTGGTATGGGCGGAGCATTAGGAGAATATGCATACAGCAGTACAGCCGTTCGCCTGAGAGAAATATCTTTATTGTACAGTTTGCCTAAAGAAATGTTTGATAATGGTAAGTTCATTAAAGGCGCCAGTATAGGTTTAGTAGGAAGAAATTTATTCTTCTTTTATAAAGCAGCACCTATTGATCCGGAAATCGTATCTAATAATGCCATGGGACAAAATGCATTCCTTGGAGCAGAATTGTACAATTTGCCTTCCACAAGAAACATTGGATTTAGTGTAAACGTTAATTTTTAAACCTAAACTAATCTAATAACATGAAAAAATATATTTATTCTTTATTTATCCTGGCTTTGGTAGTAATAGCAAGTTGTACCAAAGATTTTCAGAATATAAATACGAACCCCTATGGATATAGCGGTGCTACCGGATCCTCTTCTGCCACAAATGATGCTTCCGGCTATCTTCCAACGATGATGCAATACATCTATCCAAGTAATGGTGCACCGGGTGTTGCCAGTTGGGTATACCAGATTCAGCAAAACTTTAACAGCGATATTTATTGCGGTTACTGGATGCAGGGTGGAGGTTTTGGACATGGCAATAATGTAGAATCCAATTATTATTTGTATCAGGGTTGGGACGATTGGTTATTTAATTCTTTTTCAAGTATCATCAATCCTTTCCTGAACATACAGCAATCCGTATGGGCCTATCCTACCCCTGTTAACCAGTCAACCATGGGTATGGCATATGTTACAAAAGTGATGTTAAGTGTTCGTGTTGCTGATGCATTGGGTACTTTACCTTATACCAATCTGGGTGTTCCCAATACAGCTTATGATTCTTTAGGTAAGATCTATTCCACATTTTTCTCTGAACTGGATTCTGCGCTTTTATATTTAGGTAAAAACAATACTTCTGCACTGGGTGCAAAAGATTATTTCTACCAGGGTAGTGTACCAGGTTGGATTAGTCTGGCTAACTCAATCAGACTGGAACTTGCCATGCGTATTGTGAAAGCCAATCCTGCATTAGCACAGGCACAGGCCGAAAAAGCAATGGCAACCGGTAATTTAATTACCAATAATGCACAGAATGCAGCATTTATCGCACCGGTTTCTGAAGGCGCTTTAAGTACACTGTGTTATACCTGGGGTGCTGGCAATACTGCTCCCGGTGCGGATGTGTATAGCTTTTTAGGTGGGTATAATGATCCAAGGTTGCCCGTATTTTTATCCCCCACTACATCTGCCAATCAGTCCAGCAGGGTTCCTGTAGGCGGGTATTGTACAGAAAGAATTGGTTCTGTTTCTGTACCGAATGACAATTTACAGGCAACCGTATTTTCATTACCGGGTACTGGGATACCACAATCCAATCAGTCACCCAGCCTTTTCCCGCAATCCTCTACTTTTTTCAATGCAGCTGAAACTGACTTCTTATTAGCTGAAGCAGCATTGCGCGGATGGAATATGGGTAGTTATACTTCCGGTGCACAGGCATATTATACTGCAGGTGTAACTGCTTCTATGAAACAATGGGGTGTGCCGGTAGGAAACTATCTTACCACAACCGCTAAACCTGCCGATTTTGTGGATGCAACTTTAGCAGCCAGAGATATTAAAGCTGTTTCTACCTGTTCACCTCAATGGAGTGATGCATCTTCCAATGAAGGCCATTTAGAACAAATTATTACCCAGAAATGGATCGCATTATGGCCGGTAAATTCTCCTGTAGCCTGGTCTGAATACCGCAGAACAGGGTATCCTAAATTATTCCCTGCCTATTTCTCTGCAGTTGCCCCTACTATTTCATGGGGTGGTTTAACAGTTGACAATGCAAGGAAAATCATGTTACCTAATAATGAGTATTTAACCAATTATGCCAATGTCAGCTCTGCCATTAACCAATTTTTAGGTGGTACAGATGCTATTACCACACATGTTTGGTGGGACGTAAATAAGAGCAATTTCTAAATACGGAGAGCGCGGGTTATTGCAAATAAAAAAAGGGTCTTTTCTACTATGAAAAGGCCCTTTTGGTATTTAATAAACAATTAATTTTATCCTATGTCAAAACTATTTCAACCCCTAACCATCAAATCTGTCAGTTTTAAAAACAGGATAGGGGTATCGCCCATGTGCCAGTATTCTTCAACAGACGGGTTTGCAAACGACTGGCACCTGGTGCACCTGGGCAGCAGGGCTGCAGGTGGTGCAGGGTTAGTAATTACAGAAGCCTGTGCGGTTAACCCGGAGGGAAGGATATCCCCTTTTGACCTGGGTATCTGGAAGGATGCACATATAGCTGAACTTAAAAGAATCAATGCATTTATAGAAAGCCAGGGCGCTGTATCCGGTATTCAGCTGGCACACGCAGGCAGAAAGGGTAGTTGTGCCGCACCCTGGAATGGCGGAAAGGAACTGTCTGCTGCTGAAGGTGGCTGGCAGGTGGTAGCCCCCAGTGCCATCCCTTTCCGGGAAGGGCAGGCTTTGCCATTGGCATTAAGCCTTACAGAAATTGCACAGATTACAGATGATTTTAAAAAAGCCGCTGAAAGGTCATTGGAAGCAGGGTTTAAAGTGATAGAACTGCATGCCGCCCACGGATACCTGGTACACCAGTTTCTTTCCCCGCTTACCAATTTACGTCAGGATGCCTATGGAGGAAGTTTTGAAAACAGGAGCCGCCTGCTGAAAGAAATTATACAGTCCGTTCAAACAGTATGGCCATCCCATTTACCATTGTTTGTTAGAATATCTGCAACCGACTGGGTAGCTGGTGGATGGAATATAGAAGAATCTGTCCGGTTAGCTGAAATGATGCAACAATCAGGAGTTGATTTGATAGATTGTTCTTCCGGTGGATTGGTAGGGCATGCAACCATTCCGGTAGCCCCGGGATACCAGGTGCCTTTTGCCCACCGTATCAAAAAAGAAACAGGGATATTGACTGCTGCAGTAGGCATGATTACTGAAGCAGCACAGGCAGAAGCTATTCTGGTAAATGAGGAAGCCGACCTGGTATTACTGGCCCGTGAATTGCTGCGCAACCCTTATTTTCCGGTACATGCGGCCAATATTTTAAAAGCAGATATAGAAGTTCCTGTTCAATATCTTCGCGGCAGAAAATAATATATTTTTTTAAAAAGTAATCACCGCTTAACCCAAAATTCAGAATTTATACAAAATGCCTGCTTAAGTTTGTTCTTTTTTAAGATAATTCAATCAGTATGCAGGTATCAGGAAGTAAAGTGTTTCTTCTTTTCAGTGGTTTTCTGTTGTTTATTGTATCAAACGCGCAAAATAAAGACCTGCAAAAACCTGTCGGCCCAATCATTGGTAAGGTGATAGATTCAGCTTCCGGAAAAGGAATTGAATCTGTAGCGGTGAATGTGTATGTAAAAGGGATTAAAAAGACGGTTACCAGTGCGATTACTGATCATACAGGGCTCTTTACCGTGCATGAACTTGCTCCCGGTACCTATAATTTTACGATACAGTTTATTGGATATAAAACGGTAAAGCTGAACAATATTGCAGTTAAATCTGATAATATTGATCTGGGAACCATACAACTGGGTTACCAGAGTGGCGGGCAATTAGCAGAAGTAACTGTAGTGGCAAAAGCAGCAGTGATAGAAAATAAGGCAGATAAAATTGTCTACAATGTAGCCAATGATATTACTTCACAGGGTGGAGTGGCCATTGATGTGCTGAAGAAAGTACCACAGGTAACGGTGGATATTGATGGTAATGTGGAACTGCAGGGAAATTCAAATATCAAATTTCTGATCAATGGCAAGCCATCCACTGCCTTTGGCAACAGTATTGTGGATGCCCTTTCTTCCATCCCGGCGAGCCAGATTAAAAGTATTGAAGCCATTACCAGTCCGGGTGCCAAATACGATGCAGAAGGAACCGGAGGGATTATCAATATTATTCTGAAGGATAACAAAGTAAAAGGAGTGAATGGAACTGTAAACCTTTCTGCAGGTACCAGGCTGGAAAACGGCGCTGTTAACCTGAATGTACGTAATGGTAATTTTGGTATCAATGGTTTTTTTAATGGCAATACACAGATAAACAGCAGAACCTTAACCAGTCAGGACCGGTATACAAAAGATACCATCGGTCAAACCATAACCCACCTGCTATTAGACGGCTATTCAGATTTTGTAAGAACCAGTTATCAGACTGGTATTGGATTTGACTGGAGCCCTACTAAAAAACAAACCATTACCGGAGGGCTCAGCTATTTTCATTTCGGCTATAAAAGTGATGCGGTGATTGATCAGGAGCAGCATACGGCAGACTTTAACCAGAATGTACTCAGTGATCTGTACAGTACCAGAACCACCAGCAGCCATTATAAAGACGGCAATCTGGAATGGAATCTGAATTATAAAAAGACATTTGCAGCTGAAAAGAAAGAATTTAATATACAGTTCAGTTCGGGTTATGAAAACAACCATACAGATTATCAGCAAAACCAGATCTATACCGGACAAACATTGCCTTTTTCAGGGTCCAACAGCAATAGCCCCGGCACTACCCGTCAAACCATATTTGGAGTAGATTTTGCGCAACCGCTAACCAGTGCTGTTTTACTGGAAACAGGAGCAAAAATTACTGTTCAGAATATTGCCAGTGTAGCTGAAGTAAATACACTGAATACCATTTCCAATGAATATGAGCCCGATACCACCCAATCTTACCATCTCAATTACGACAGAAAAATTTATGCCGGATATGTATCAGCCAGTTTTCCATTATTTCATTTCCTGAATGTAAAAGCAGGCCTGAGGTATGAGTATACCGATACAAAAATCGATTTCCCGAATACAGAAATTCCTGCTTATAATACCTGGGCACCCTCTTTATTGTTAATGCACGAACTGCCCAATAAACAAAGCATCAAGTTTGCTTATACACACCGGATAGAACGTCCGGATTATTATGATATCAATCCTTTCAAAAATTTAAGCGACCCCTATAATATCAGTACCGGAAATCCATTATTGAAACCGGAACAGGGCGATAATTTTGAACTGGGATATAATAAATCATTTGAGAAAGGGGCCAATATCTATGCGGCACTGGTAACCAGGATTAACAGTGATGATATGAAAAGGTACACTGAGTTTTACCCTACTTACCAGATCGGTGATTCCTTATATAAGAATGTATCTGTAACCAGCTGGACCAATATCGGATATGAAATCAGGTCAGGCGTGGTGCTTTCAGTTTCCATACCCATTAAAGACAGGTGGAATATCCGGATGAATACCTTTATTTCCAACAGGCGTATCATCAATGAACTGGCAGGCGGTACAGTAACCAACGGTTTGGATGGCAGGGTGAATGTAAACCTTACTTATCAGTTGCCCCATAACCTGATTATGGAAGCCTTTGTAAATTACAATTCACCCATCAATAATATACAGGGTAAAACACCACAATATTTCAGTTATAATTATGCGCTAAGAAAGCAATTCTTCAATAAAAAGCTCAGTTTTGGTTTTACTACCAATAATCCGTTTAATCAATATGTAAAACAGGTAATTACCACCACTACTACTGATTATGTATCCACAGCTATCCGTTATATGCCCTTACGTTCTTTTGGCATCAGCCTTCAGTATAAGTTTGGTAAGCTGCAGTTTAAGAAAGAAGAAAAAGAAAAAGATAATCTGCCCTCACCGGCAGATATGTAATTACCTCCCTTTTTTATATTATAATTTATAGTTTTTAAAAGCTTTTTTACCTGCAAAACTGGCTTCACTACCCAGTTCATCTTCAATTCTTAATAAACGGTTGAACTTGGCAATGCGTTCACTTCTGCAACCACTTCCGGTCTTTATTTTTCCGGCTGCAGTAGCTACTGCCAGGTCTGCAATAAAAGTATCTTCAGTTTCCCCGCTGCGGTGAGAAACAAAGCAGCCATAATTGTTTGCAGTTGCCAGTGCCATGGTTTCCAGGGTTTCGGTAACGGTACCAATCTGGTTTAGTTTAATTAAAATGGAATTGCACATTTTATTTTCTATCGCGTCTTTTAAAATGGCAGGGTTGGTACACAATAAATCATCACCCACCAGTTCAATGGCAGAGCCCAGTTCTGCGGTATGTAATTTCCAGCCATTCAGGTCCAGTTCACCCATACCATCTTCCAGGGAAATAATCGGATACATTTTTACCCATTTTTTCCATAAGCCATTTAACTCATCTGAACTAACCAGTAATTTGGTGGATTTAAAGAAACAGTACTGGCCATTATCCCACATTTCACTGCTGGCAGGGTCCAGACAAATAGAAATATCTGTGCTCGGCAGGTAGCCTGCTTTTCTGATTGCTTCCAGAATCACTTCAATGGCTTCCTCATTCGATTTAAGGTTTGGCGCAAAGCCACCTTCATCACCAACACCGGTAGATAATCCTTTGGCATTTAAAATGCTTTTTAAAGCATGAAAAGTTTCTTCCCCCATCCTGATGGCTTCTTTAAAAGAAGGCGCATGGTGCGGTGCAATCATAAATTCCTGAAAGTCAACATTATTATCAGCATGTTTACCCCCATTAATTACATTCATACAGGGAACCGGTAATACAAAATGTTCATCTGTATTTAAATAGCGGTACAACGGCTTATGTTCTAATGCAGCAGCTGCCCTTGCAAAAGCCATGGAAACCGGTAGTATTGCATTAGCCCCCAGTTTAGATTTAAAAGGCGTACCATCCAGTGCAATCAGAAAACGGTCAAATGCTTCCTGAGCGTCAAATGATTTACCCACCACTTCCGGAGCAATAATCCCGGTTACATTATTCACTGCGTTTTGCACCCCTTTACCATTGTATCTTTTCTTATCCCCATCTCTTAATTCCACTGCTTCTTTTTCACCGGTACTGGCACCTGATGGGCACATAGCCTGCCCATAAAAATTACCTTCCAGCCAGAGTTCTGCCTCAACAGTAGGGTTACCCCTTGAATCCAATATTTCCCTTGCGGTTAATTTAACAATTTTCATATGTATATATTTTATAAAGAAAAAACTAATTTACCTGCTTTTTTTTATGGCATACCATTACCGGTACATCGGTATGTTTAATGATATATTCGGTAACACTACCCATCAGAATATGCTGTAAGCCTGAATGCCCGTGCGAACCCATAATCACTATATCCGGTTCCCATTCATTGATAATATTCAGGATCTCCGTCTTGGGAAAGCCCTCCGGTGTAAACCTGAAAACCTCTCCGATACCATCATACAATATGATGAGTTGTTCAATTATTTCTTCAGCCTGTTTTAATAAAACGGTACTGCTTTGTTCGGGAGTAATACCCAGGTCGGTATTGATCGCTTCCTTCGATTTATCAATCACAGATACAATTCCTACAGAAGCATTAAGCTGGTGAGCAAGCGCAAACCCTTTTTTTGCAGCATAAAGAGAATAAGGGCTATTGTCTACTGCAATGAGTATTTTACTGAAGAGCATATTAACCTTTTAACTAAGGCCCTATAAAGTTAGTGATAGCTGGGTTCTAAAACATCAAATAAATATTATCGTTTGTTTTTTTCCCTCACCTGTTTAATGGTATCCAGTTCATGGTGAATGGTATGAAATTTAGAGACAGCTACCCGTTGTGCATGATAAATACCCGAATGCCCGCTGAAGTAATAAGCCATAAAGCAGGCCACTGCATAATAGATCACATTTTCAGAACCAAAGAGTTCAATCCCCATCAGCGTACAAGCCAGCGGGGTATTGGTAGCACCCGCAAATACGGCAATAAAACCTAGTCCCGCAAATAGATCAACCGGCGAACCGGTAATCACAGCCAGTGTATTACCCAGGGTAGCCCCCATAAAAAACAGCGGTGTCACTTCACCACCCTTAAAACCCATGCCCAGGGTAATGGCAGTGAGCAACAGTTTCCAGAACCAGCTGAAATAAGTAGCACCATTCGCATGAAAAGCACTCAGGATACTGATACCCTCCGGGTGCGGGTTACTCACGCCCAGGCCCAGGTAATCAACAGTGCCCAGTGCATAACTAATGGCCATAATCAGCAATGCCCCAACAACGGGTATCATCCATTTGCGACTAAAATACTGGTTGCTTTTGCTTTTGATTAAATGGGAGAGTTCTGCAAACAGAAAGCTGGTACAGCCAAATAACATGCCGGCAATTACCACTTTACTCAAGAGTACAATGTCAAAAGAAATATGTGAGAAAAGACGGGCTCCGGTATCTGTAAAAGCAATATGGTAATGCGTATGATGAATGCCACAGGAAGCACAGGTAATATCTGCCACAATACTCGCCACCAGGCAGGGAATAAGGGCATCGTATTTAATCCTGCCGATGGTTAATACTTCCAGGGCAAAAATAGCACCTGCCACCGGCGTTCCGAAAACTGCCCCAAAGCCAGCAGCCATACCACACATCAAAAGTATCCGTTTACGTTCGTGGTGCAGTTTATACCATCGGGCAAATACAGCAGCAATACTGCCCCCCATTTGCACGGCAGTACCTTCCCGCCCTGCCGAACCTCCAAATAAGTGTGTAAGGATCGTGGTAAACAAAATCAGGGGTGTCATCCGTGCCGGGATACCACCACCCGGTTTATGAATTTCATCCATAATCAGGTTATTCCCTGCATCAGAATTTTTACCATAGTACCGGTATAGCCAGGAAATGATAATCCCCCCAAGCGGTAAAAAGAAGATCAGCCACAAATGTTGCCAGCGCGTTTGGGTAGCCATATCCAGCAACCAGAGAAAAAAAGCCACCAGTAAGCCAATACTAATGGCCACCGGTATTATCAGCAGGAACCAGCGCAGCAGGTGTTTACCAATGTAAAACTGTTCAAATGAATAGGTAGGTTTATTCATCCCACAAATAGTTTTGAGTGTGTTAAAAATGAATAGCTATTTGCAGGCGCCATCAGACTTTTTAAAAAAGACGGTTAGATAGGAAGACACCATTTCCTTTGCCGGCAAAAATAAGAAATAAGTACAGTAAAAAATAAAAATGATAAAACTCATATAATTGACTGAGCAAATCAATTATCATTGTTTTTATTTTATCAAAGTAACAATTTCAACCAACCCAATGCTATGCCTGTAAGCCGATTTGGAGTAAGCCTGGAAGAAGATAAGCTCAAAGCACTGGATGCTTATGTTAAAGAAAATAATTTTTCGAACAGGTCACAGGCCATCCGGATGCTGGTGGAAAAAAACCTGGTGGAAAAAAAATGGCAGAATAACAGCATTGTTGCAGGCGCCATAACCATATTGTACGACCATCACAAAACAGATATATCAAAAAAGCTGAATGAGGTGCAACATGATTATTTTCAATATATTCTGGCATCCCAGCATTTTCACCTGACCCATGATAACTGCCTGGAAATTATTGCCGTTAAAGGGCCGGCTGAAAAATTAGTAGAATTATCCGGAAAACTGATTGGCGCCAAAGGGGTAAAACATGGGGATCTGGTAATGAGTACGGTTTGATTTTTTTTGACCTTATAGTAACACGTTTTTAATAATCGTATTACTGTTATAAACCCGGAAGGGTTTTCTTTTGATGATAATAGTAACACGAATCATAATAAAAGTAACATCTGATCACTATTAAAACATTTACATGATGAAAAATTTCTTAGTAGTAGGAATCCTGCAGTTTTGTTTTATAATTGTTCATGCTCAAATTACTATTGGAGGGAAGGTAACCGACAAACAAACCCGGGAACCCCTGGAACAGGCCATTATTACTGTAAACCGCACTTCCGGTAACATACTCACAGATAAAAACGGCAGTTTTACCATCAGCAATCTGCATCCCGGCGATTCACTTTCCATTCGATTTATCGGGTATATCAACCAGTCAGTAATTGTAGCGGCCAACACCAAAATACTGCATATTGAACTGGAAAAGGGCCGTTTTGACCTTAAAGAAGTGATCATTACCAATCATGTCAATAACCTCATCAGTTCGCATACGCTCAGCAGTATAGATTTGAATATGCAACCGGTAAAATCGGCACAGGACCTGCTGAAGTTAATACCCGGATTATTCATTGCCCAGCACCAGGGCGGGGGAAAGGCAGAGCAGATCTTTTTAAGGGGATTTGATGCAGACCATGGTACCGATGTCAATGTATCGGTAGATGGAATGCCGGTAAATATGGTATCCCATGCGCATGGGCAGGGCTATGCCGACCTGCATTTTCTGATACCGGAAACCGTAGCCGGATACGATTTTGGCAAGGGGCCTTATTATACCGGAAAAGGCGATTTAAATACGGCGGGTTATGTGGCTTATAATACCATTAATGTACTGGATAAGAATATGCTAAAGATAGAGGGGGGGCAGTTTAACAGTGGCCGATTAGTAACCATGCTTAACTTATTAAATGAAACTGGAAAAGCGAAGGGACAATCCGCCTATATTGCAGGCGAAGCTTTATACTCAGATGGGGGCCCCTTTCATTTACCAGAGCATTTTACCCGGTATAACCTGTTTGGGAAGTTCCTTACCAATATAGGGAGTAACAATAAATTAAGCCTTTCCCTATCCACCTTAAGTTCCGGATGGCGGTCCGCCGGCGAAATACCCGACAGAGCTATATCAGAAGGTTATATACCCGACCGGTACGGCGTGATTGACAGTTTTCAGGGCGGGTATACCAGCAGAACCAATGCCAATATCAAACTCACCAGTCAGTTGGGCAATCATTTTACCTGGGAAAATCAGGCCTATTACAGCCACTATTATTTTAACCTCATCTCCAATTTCAGTTATTACTATTATTTTCCGGTTGAAGGGGATGAATTCCGCCAGTTTGAGATCAGGAATATGGGAGGATTCAGCAGTAAATTATCCCGACAGGATAATATTGGCCAGGCCACTTACAATACGGTAGTTGGTGCAGGTTTCAGGTATGATGATATCAGTCCCAGTGAACTGGACCATACCCAATACGGGCAATTTTTAGCACATTTACAGTATGGCCGCACCCGGGAATGGAATACAAATGCTTATTTAGAGGAAACGGTAAGAAGCGGCAACTGGCTGATCAATGCCGGAATACGGTTAGATTATTTTCATTTCTATTACCAGAATATGGCAACGGATACATTTGCCACCAATATTTATGCAGGGGTGAGTCCCACTGCAGGAAAAGCAACTGTTAGTCCCAAATTAAATATCGAGTACACTTTTAACCCAAAGTTTCAGTTGTATTTCAAATCCGGCAAAGGCTTTCATTCCAATGATGCCAGGGTGGTCATTGCCAATCAGGGATTTGAAATATTACCGGCGGCCTGGGGGGCAGACCTTGGGTTTAACTGGAAGCCCATTCCCAGTTTATACCTCAATACAGCCATCTGGTATTTATACCTGCAGCAGGAGTTCACCTTTGGTGAAGACCTGATAGACCAGCCCGGTGGTCCGGTACAGCCCAGTGGCAAAACCAGCAGGGAGGGTATTGATTTTTCTGCCAGGTACCAGCTCACCGACTGGCTTTTTGCTTCAGTAAATTTGAACATAGCCAAGCCCCGGTTTACAGATAGTGCTGCCGGCCACGACTATGTACCCCTGGCACCCACATTTACCAGCACTTCCAGTCTGGATTTCCGGTTTAAGAACGGCTGGAATGGCGGCATCAGTTACCGGTATATCCATGACCGTGCAGCCAATTCAGATTATAGCTTAACTGCATTGGGCTATTTTGTAACGGATCTATCTGTAAACTACACTCAGAAAAAATACCAGATCGGCCTTGCTATAGAAAACCTGTTCAATGTAAAATTTGCCGAATCGCAGTTTGAATATGTTTCCCGGTTAAAATATGAAACACAGCCCGTGGATGATGTAAGTTATACGCCCGGTGTACCCTTTTTTGCGAAGTTAAAATATACACTGTTTTTCTAGTTCCTGTTTACCCGGAATTCAAGTCATTCCCATTTTAATTTAAAAAACCATTTTAAGCCCTACCAGGCATATACCAGCACCTTAATCGGTTCGGAGTCGGTTAGGACCAAGTCCGTCAAATGACGGACTTAATATGAGCCGATTACTACCCGATTAAGGTGCTGGTATGGGGTTGGGGAGGGGGTAGTAATGTATTGAAAATGATTTGGAGTTAGTAGAAAGGAAGATCCTATTTCATGGTGTTGGTAAGCCTGCGCTTGAAGTGAATAAAATCTATTTGAAAAAATAATTGAAAGAAATCCACGTTATTTTCAGGATTAGTGGAAAATAATCTACTTAATAGAATATATTCTAACTATAATTATTATTAGTAGAAAAAATTCCTATTATTGTATTGCTAATTCGAAATAAGTGGAAAAAAATCGCAGCATACATCTTCAGGAAATTCTATTTGGTTCTTCTGATAAAGCTGAATCCAGAAAGGTAAATCTTTTGGTAAAGCAAAATAAAGCAAAAAAAATTGCGGCTGGATTGTATACGACAAACCTGACCGATACACCTGAAAGTATTGTAAAAAGAAATTGGTT
>Ga0364880_10216_pt1 | contig 17062 bp, 13 predicted proteins | sample ExccelJu500001D3_5_FD_206927 | JGI IMG/M metagenome (GOLD analysis project Ga0364880, IMG submission 206927) | Enriched cells from Trout Bog Lake Hypolimnion, Wisconsin, USA - BchlTB.July30.5000.01.D3 | ecosystem: Environmental > Aquatic > Freshwater > Lake > Hypolimnion/Profundal zone | place... | reverse complement strand
GGGCCGGGGTTTGGCGGGCCCCCGCCCGCGTCCCCCCTGTACGTGATGTCGGCCCGACAAACCCAGGCACGAAAATCCCCTCGTAGAACAGAACATCCACAGATGAGAACAACCCCTAACGTTTTGAATATTGGAAGCGCTTACGAGCACCCTTCTGACCGTACTTCTTACGCTCTTTCATACGCGAGTCGCGTGTGATAAGGCCGTCCTTCTTTAGCGTTCCCCGGGAGCTTGAATCGAGCTTCAGAATCGCCCGGCTAATCCCGTGTGCCATTGCCCCCGCTTGGGCAGCAATGCCTCCACCGTCAACGCGAGCCAGGATGGTTACTGTTTTTGCTCTTTCGGTAAGCAATAACGGGCGCATCACTGCCGCACGCAGGGTATCTCGCGGAAAATAGTCCTCTAAAGTCCTCTCATTGACTTGGATGGTGCCGTCACCTTGAGCAAGTCGCACTCGCGCAATCGCTGATTTTCTTCGCCCGGTTGCCTGGATCATTTGCGTTGCCATGAATTAAGTTCTCTCCTGAATTCCAATGTTGGGAAGTTTCACTACCTGTGGTTTTTGGGCGGCGTGCGGATGATCGGCTCCCGAAAAAACCCTGAGTTTCTTGTACCAGCGGTGGACCATGTGGCCCTTAAACTTGGGTAGCATGCCGTAAACAGCGCGTTGGATGAGCCGTTCTGGATGTTTCTCCAATAATTCTTTTGCGGTAAATGTCTTTAAACCCCCGGGATAATTGGTGTGATGGTGATATTTCTTATCTTCCCATTTATTTCCGGTGAGTAGGACGCTTTTCGCATTTATCACGACAACGTGGTCTCCGGTGTCTGCAAATCGCGTATAGGCCGCCTTATCCTTGCCCATGAGGATATGAGCGATGTAAGAGCTCAACCGGCCCAAGGGAAGCCCCGTGGCATCTACAATGCGCCACCCAGAAATCTCTGACTGTTTAGGGTAATAGGTTCTGGGATTCAATGGGCGACGCTTTGTGCTAGGCTGACTTGCTTTCGTTTTCACTTCCGCCTTCGCCTGCTTGGCCTCCACTTTATCGGAAGCATGGCTTATCGCAGTATTCTTCGTGCCACTTTTCTTCCTATCTTTGCTCTTGTTGTTCGGGCCGCCAGTTCGTTTTGTGTTCGCCATGGTTAGAAACTCTTCCTCATTATCCCTCTACTCTTGCCTGACCTCCGCGACTTCAATAAGACTGGAAATCTCAGTGGGATAACCAATTAAAATGAATGACTAGAGCTAGATCCAGCTCGCTTCAAAGTCAATTGAAATCGCCTTTATTCTCACGGGTTACGGAAAAGTGCCCGAAAAGCTTCCTTGGCACGTTCGGCTTCGGAAGTCGCATCGGCCGTTTTGCTGTTCGCCGAAGTGGGCTCGGAGGAGGGGCGAAACTCGAAGAAGGGGCAGTGGTTCTGGGCAGCTCGGTCGCGGATCCACGGACTATTGGGCTCACGGCATTTTGAGCTGAGATCTTCATCGAAGTGGATACAGTTCTTGCAACAATGGATGTCACTTCCACAATTGGGACACAGCCGGTTCTTTCTTTGCACGTCTAGCGAAAGAGCCGAGTGACAATAGTGACATCGCCACATGTCAGTTGCTACCTATGAATGAGGGTGTTAAGAAAACGTGCCTGTTGAAACCACCCCAAAAAAACTTCAGCGGCATTGAAAATGGTTCCTGCCACTGAAGTTTTCGGCGTTGGCCTCCTTTAAATTATTACATTGTTGTTCAGCGATTGGAAGAGGGTTGTCTTCCGTCGCCTACCCTTGTATGGAAAGGACACGAAGATTTTTATGGCGGGTTCAGGTTGACGTGATTGTAGTGAGAATTGTTGCAGTTTCGGACTGATGTGCCTCATCATTACCCTTTCGAGGGAAGGAGTTTCGGCATGAACGCATGGGTAGGTAAGAAACAAAGTCGTCGGGTAGCGGTGGTATCCGGAGTGAGAACTCCATTCGCCAAGTCGGGATCAAAGCTCAAGAGCTGTACGGCGGTTCACCTCGGGGTATCCGCCGCGCGCGAAGCCATGGCCAAAATCAATTTGTTACCGGAAAATGTGGACGAAGTGGTCTTCGGAAATGTCGGAACACCGTCTGACGCGGCCAATATTTCTCGCGTCATTGCTTTTAGAGCGGGGTTTCCGGAAACGACCCCAGCTTACACTGTGCATCGCAATTGCGCTTCCGCAATGGAGGCGATTGCCCAGGGTTGCATGATGATCTCGGGCGGCCTTGCCGAGACGATGCTTGTTGGCGGGACTGAGAGCATGAGTAACATGCCGCTGCTTTTCGGCGAAGAGATGAAAGAGTTCTTCACGGGGCTCACTTATGCCAAGTCTCCATCGGCAAAGCTCAAGATGGCTTCAAAGTTCCGTCCCCAGTGGCTCAAGCCTGTAGTCGCGATCCTCGAAGGTCTCATGGATCCGATATCCGGCCTCAACATGGGCCAAACGGCCGAAGTTTTGGCGCGTGATTTTCACATCACCCGGAATGAACAAGATAAATTTGCGGTGCGTAGCCATCAAAGAGCCATCGATGCTGAAAAGTCTGGTCGGATGGCGGAGGAAACAGCACCGATCGCGCTTGAGCCGAGCTACTCCGGCTATTTAGCGAGTGATGTCGGTCCTCGAGAGAACCAAAGTTTAGAGCAATTAGCCAAGCTTAAGCCGTTCTTTGATCGTGAAAACGGGACCGTCACAGCGGGAAATGCTTGCCCGGTCACCGATGGCGCGGTCGCTCTAATCTTGATGGAAGAATCCAGGGCGAAGAGTGAAGGGTATTCCATTCTGGGCACCGTCTCTGGCTTCACGTTCACCGGGTGTGACCCAAAACGCATGGGGATGGGGCCGATCTACTCCACATCCAAACTTCTTGAAGCCACGGGAGTGGAACTGAAAGACATCGAGCTCATTGAGCTTAATGAAGCGTTCGCGGCCCAAGTGATCGCCAATCAAATAGCTTTTAATTCCAAAAAATACTGCACCGAAAAGTTGGGTCGACAAAAGGAATTGGGTGAGCTTCGAGACGAGATATTGAACGTGAATGGCGGCGCTATTGCGCTGGGGCATCCCGTCGGTGCCACTGGAGGGAGGCTCGTGTTGACGTTGCTACATGAGATGGCGCGAAAAGGATTGCACCAGGGACTCGCCACACTTTGTATTGGCGGAGGCCAAGGCGCGGCTTTTCTGTTGGAAAGAGCTTAATAGACGGAAGAAACGATTGGGGAAGACAATGGAAATCACTAAAGAAACATTTCGAGATGAAGTGGCCAGGTTTCGTTCGACATTTAAGGAAGGTGCCATCGACTCCGCCGAAAAATCGCTGACTTGGGAAAAACGGGGTAATGTAGGCATCATCATTTTTGATCAGTACCAGGAAAAAGCAAACAAACTCAGTTCGCCCAACATGCTACGTTTATTCGATTTGTTTTCCCAAGCCGAAAAGGACAAAGACATCGGTTGCCTAGTGATTATTAGTCGCAAGCCTACGATCTTTATCGCCGGGGCTGACATCGCCGAGATTTCGAAGTTCGGCACGGGGGAAGCGGGTGTCGATGCCCTGATGAAGCTTCAGTCGGTATTTACTTACTTGGAAAAACTATCCATTCCTTCCATCGCCGCGATCAACGGGGCTTGCATGGGCGGAGGCACGGAGCTGACCCTTGCTTGTGATTATCGAATGATCACCGATGCTCCTGAGACCCGAATCGGGTTGCCCGAAGTGTTGTTGGGGATTTTCCCTGGCTGGGGCGGCACTCAGCGTTTACCTCGTCTGCTCGGTTTGGAGAAATCTCTCGACCTGATTCTCACTGGAAAAACCATCGATGGACGCAAGGCTAAGAAAATTGGCCTTGCCGACAAATTGGTTCCCAAAGAGTTTCTCGAAGATAAAGCTATCGCTTGGGCGCAGGAGCTGGCAAAGACACGGGGTAAACGCAACGCCTCAGTCCGGGAATTTAGAGATCGTATTGTGGAAACCGTCCCGGGGGGGAAATGGCTCATCTTTGACCAGGCTAAGAAGAAGATTCTAGAAAAGACAAAGGGTAACTATCCTGCGCCTCTTGCGGCGTTAGAGGTCGTACGGCAGACCTACGGGGGAGACCTTGAAAAAGGGTTGCATGTCGAGGCCGAAGCGTTCTCCAAACTAGTCGGAACACAGCAATCCAAAAACCTGATCTCTGTTTTCTATCTCCAGGAAAAAGTGAAAAAGGACAAGGGGGTCGAGACCACGGCGATTCCGCAGGAGATAAAAAGGGCGGCCGTGCTAGGGGCCGGAGTCATGGGTGGTGGCATTGCCCAACTCTTTGCCGCAAAAGGTGTACGAGTCCGGATGAAAGACATTAACTGGGACGCGGTGGGGAAAGGCATGCAGCACGCCTACAAGATTTTCAAGAAACAAGTAGACCGTAAGAAAATGAAGAGCAATGAGCTGGATAATGCAATGGCTCGGATCGAAGGCTCGGTGACGTTCGACGGATTCAAGCATCTGGATCTAGTGGTGGAGGCGGTAGTGGAGGACCTGGAGATTAAGAAGAAGGTTTTCCAAGAGCTTGAGACGAAAGTAGAAAAAAAGACCATCCTGGCGACCAATACTTCGAGCTTGTCGGTCTCCCAAATCGCGGAGGCGACGAAGGATGCCACGCGAGTGGTCGGATTACACTTTTTCAATCCCGTCGATAAGATGCCCTTGGTTGAGGTTGTCCGCGGCCAGAAAAGCTCCGACGAAGCGGTTTCGACGGTCTTTCTTTTTGCGAAGAAACTGGGAAAAACTCCCATTGTGGTTAAGGACTCGCCTGGATTCGTGGTGAATCGAATACTCGGGCCGTACATGAATGAAGCGGTTCACCTGATGGTGGCAGGAGTCAAGCCCGTTCGCCTAGATGCCGTGATGGAAAAATTTGGCATGCCCATGGGTCCGTGCGCCCTTCTCGACGAGGTCGGTCTTGATGTGGCGACGAAAGTCTCCAAAGTCCTTTACGGCGCCTTCGGAGATAGGATGAAGCCACCCGAAATGATGGCGAGCGTGGCCGGTGAAGGCCGGCTTGGGAAGAAGACGGGTAAGGGGCTATATCTTTACGAGAATGGCGGAAAAAAACGCGTCGAGGACACTGCGTTTCTAGGCAAGATCGGGTTCAAGGATACGGGAGATAAGGTTAGTGATTCGGAAATTGAGAAGAGGTTAGTCTATTTGATGGTGAACGAGGCCGCCCGTATTTTAGAGGAGAACTTGGTTCGCGAGCCTTCCGATATTGACGTTGGCATGATTTTCGGCACTGGGTTTGCGCCCTTTCGCGGAGGGCTGCTTCGCTATGCCGACTCGGTGGGTGCGGAATCCATTGTCAGTGATCTGGAGATTTTCGTTAGGGATCTTGGGCAGCGATTTCAGCCGAGCGGGTTTCTTCAGCAGTTGGCGGTGTCGGGGAAGAAGTTTTATCGGGAGTAGGGGGATTACTTTTTGAGATAAGATTCGTAACTATCTCTGACCTCATCTGGAGTTCTTACATTTCTTAAAGCCTCTTTAAAAAACTCTCCAGCTTCCCTCTTTAACTGGCCAGACTTATCAAGGTCCGAGATCTTGCTCTCGAAGAAAATGCGAATGGTATCGAGAGCAAGTTTATACCGGTCAATGTCACTAGATTTTCCATCCAAGAAAGCATTAACAACCAATTTTGCATTCAAATATGCCGAAGGATCGCCAAGTGAAGCACCATACCCTAGCGAGAAGCTACGCATGCCGTCATACTTAGCATCGCCCCATAGGAAATATTTGTCACCAGGGACTCTACCGAATGAGCCATAAACTTTAAAAAGGGCTCTTCTGAGTTCCTCCCTTTCTTTTGGTGTGCTCTCCTCCGGCACAGAGAAATCGTCTAAGAACGCCCCGAAAATAAGTATGATTTCTGTGGTGAAGTTCCCATCTTTACTTATGAGATCCTTCTTGAGCAATCTCTTAAAGTAATCCACGGTTTTTTGGTTCGATTGTAAATATTTTCCTTTGGGGATGATTGTTAGAAGTGGATGACGCTTTGAACGCAGAAACTCAAGTACCGTTTCTGGGACATCAACGCCGCTCCAATCCCGCTTAGCAAGTTCTTCATCGATTTCCCCCCACCCCCCCAAGTCGTTGATAATCTTCTAAATATTTAAGCAACTCCTCCCGCGAACCTGGTGTTGTCCGTGCGGCTGCTCTCGTCTTTTCAAGTCTCTCGGCTACCGGATCTCCCCATGCGGTTTCGTTCAAGTCGAAAGAATGATAATTTCCACCTTCATATAGTGAATCGGGAGGGATGCTTTGAGGCGAGTGGTTGTCGTAGATTGAATAAGTGAATCCGACGGTGACGACTGCAGTGGCGGCCCAGAGGCACAACTTACTGACGATTCCCGATCGCGGAGGCATCGCGACTGCTTGGTCGCTAACCAGAAACATGAAGATGAGAAGCAGCGAAATAAATCGAACTCTACCGTAATGCGCCATATCGATTGTCGTTTGATTAATCTACGCACAGAGAAATGTACAGAGTAAATGTTGACTATTTCTGGCGCCCGATTCTTGACTTCTACCAGTGCGCCGATAAAGAAGCGGCATGATCGTTACCACCAAGGACTTCGACCCGATCCGCGACGCGTACGCTTTTTTCGAGGAGTACTCGACGGAGGCGGAGGGGGACATTAATGGTTACCTCCCGCACCTGGCAGCGATTCGGCGCGCGACGAGTGCGGTACGCTTGCTCGATTTCGGCTGCGGCCCGGGAACGTTCTCCGCGAAATTTCTCTCAAAAGCGAGCTTCGGGGAGGATCGTCTTCAACTCACTCTCGTGGAGCCGGTCGAAAAGTATCGTCGGCAGACAGCGGTGAGACTGGAAAAATTCACCAACCATCCGGTAAACGCCTGGCGGACCTTGACTACAACAGGGGCCTGTTTCGATCTCATCTTGTGTAATCACGTATTGTATTATGTGTCGGATTTGGGAAAGACGCTGGGCGACCTTCTAAACACATTGGTCCCAGGTGGGCTCTTTCTGACGTCGATTGCTGGCCACGCCAACGTGTTAATCCAATTCTGGAAACAAGGCTTTGCGTTCATCAACGAACCGGTTCCTCACCACACTGCCGAGGATGTGGAGGAGTCGCTGGAGAGAATGGGGTGGAGTTATCGCAAGCAGATCACCCCATACGAGCTGGCGTTCTCCGACTCGGAAGAGAACCGCTTGATGATCCTGCGCTTCCTTATGGGAAACCACCTGGTTAAACTCCCACGAAAACCACTCCTCGACCTGTTCGAGCCCTATGCACGTGAAGGTCGCATCGTCATTAACACATTTTCGGAGCAGTTCGTGATCGAAAAGCCCACAGGCTGATACGGCTTCTTTATATGTGCCCTGTGCAACGAAAGAAGGTATTGCCCCAATCTTCCGGAATTTTCCAATTTGTTTAAAAACAAAACGGGTTAAAGAAGAAGAATACCCAAACCATCAGCGGCGTGATTACGAGCACATTCGAAACGCCCCACGCTCTGTCGTACGGATTGCTTAGCTTTCGGATAGTGCGACAGAGCGGAATGAGTGCGCGGAAAGGTGTGGTGAAGGCAGTGATAGTGTATCGCAGCTCCCTATTGATGGAAGTTGCCATGTTATTCCCATGCCACTGGAAACCCAATCCCATCAAAGCGCTTCCCATCGTCAAAAATAAATTGCCGATAAAAGAGCTCCTGTTTAGGTTCGTTGATGATGAGCAATTATCGTCGACAATGTAGCTTTCCGACACTGACTTCTCGCTACCATCATGGAGGAGAACTGTGTCTCGGTCGGCGCAAGGAAGCTCGCCCTATTGCGACGAAAAAAGCAATGCACATCGTAATGCATTCTATAGAAGCTCGAGGATTACGTGCTCTCACACATCCAAGGAATGCGGCGTTCATCCGGTGTAAGCTAAGGGAATTGTCGGCTCGGAATAGGGTCAAGGTATATGAAGTTTCGGTGAATAGTAACCATCTACATTGCCTTTTGAAGGCCGAGACGCGAACAGGGTTTCAGACATTTCTTCGCACTCTAGCTGGTCAGATCGCTCAATTCATTACCCAAGCGAAGCGGGGAAGACCGTTTGGGAGGCGGTTCTGGTCCTTGTTGGCATTTTCGCGGATCGTCGCTGGCGGAAGGGCGTTTCAGATTGCGCGAAACTACGTGATCCGCAATCAGCTGGAGTTGTTGAGGATCATTTCCTATACTCCGCGGAACGGTCGGTATCGTAAGAACGGCGAGTTGGTTGCTATGATCCCGGACTAATCCCGTCTCAACCAGCCAAGTTGCGTAAAATAAGGCCTGCGCCCAGCTTGGGGTAGAAGAACGTCGATTTTTGCGGCATGAACCGTTTCTCATCGGCTACGTTGGTCACGTCTAGGATCGAGGGTGCCGCATGAAATATAATGAGCGATGACTCCTTTCTCTTTTCCCAGAGTGCGGCCAGGTCTTTTTCATAACTTATCTTCTCGGAGCGATTCTCTTCCGTTACCCCGCAGAGATCCTGTAAGAGTTTGTAGTCTGACCAGATCACCGAGAGTTTCGCTACCGATTTCCCAAGGGCTTCTTGCTCCGAGATCCAGCTCTTTGGCCGGCAGAGAAAAAGGTCGCCTTTGAAATAGAGGGCGAACTGGGGTGCGGGATGGGTCGTTTCCACAAAGGACTTTAGTTCGTCATAGGTCATGCTTGTTAAGTCAAAACGCTTTTCAATAGTCTGCCGATCTACGTTGGCGAGGTTGCTGTCGCGAAGACGGCGGTGGGTGGGTAGGACAATTAGCGCTGGATCGAATACGTTCGCGATGGCGAAAAGCGTGTGTGCGGCTGGATTTTCCGGATGACCTAATGCCCCGGTCTCGCGAGCGTACATCAGCGCGCTCTCGTAACGATGATGCCCGTCAACGATATAGATCGGTTCATTCTTGAAGAATTCGGGGATCTCTTTTGCCTTCGCTGCTTCGATTGCCCAAACTGTATGATCGATCCCGTCCTCTGTCTTTCCATTTAATAAAGGTGTTTGGTACTCCCACTTCGCATAGGAGGTTGCCAGGACTCCATTCGGGTCCTTTACCATGGCGAATACTTGGCTGAGATTGCACTTGGTTTGGCGAAGAATTTGGAGGCGATCGGCTTTATACTTTCCGTACGTGTTTTCATGGGGGCGGATGATTCCCTCAGAAAAGTCGTGAAGCTCCACCGCGCACATTAAAGTATCTCGGCGGTGCAGCTTATCGTTCATCCTAAATGTTTGACGGTAGAGGTAATAATTTGACCCAGGGTCTTGCTTCAGAATTCCGTGTTGCCTCCACTTTGCCAGTAACACTGACGCATTTGTGTAATCCTCGTGTTCGTTGTGCGGCAAGTCAACGTGCGCAAAATTGTAAGGACTGCGCGCTAAGTATCTTTTAGCATCTTCCTTGGAGATGACATCGTAAGGAGGGGTAATGACATCTCCGAGATTTCGAATCTGTTGGGTGTTGTAATGCAATCCTCTAAAAGGTGAAATCATGGCCATCTAGGTCTCCTTGGTCATTCCAATGTCAGTTCGATATTGTTTTCCGCGCCATCGAATGTTTTCAAAAGCCTCATAGGCGTTACGTCTTGCCCCTGCTGCGGTCGACCCCAGCGCTCCCACGCCGAGCACACGCCCTCCGGCCGTTACTAAACCCTCTTTCGATTGTTGAACCGCCGAATAGAAAACTTGAGCTTTCTCCCCTATGGAGCTGATACCCGTGATGAGGTCTCCCGTCATCAGCTTCCCCGGATATCCTTCCGCGGCTCCGACGACATAGATAGAAATTTCCTTTTTCCAATCGAGAGGTGGCAATTGACTTAACGTTCCAGTCGCCGTCGCCTTTAGGGCCTCGACGAAACTACTTTCTAGCCTCAATAGGATAGCTTGGGTTTCGGGATCTCCGAATCTCACATTGAACTCTAGGACGAAGGGATCCCCTTGCGCCGTGACCATAAGACCGAGATAGAGAACACCGCGGTAGTCCATTCCTTCTTTACCAAGTTCTGTTAGTACCTTGGCAACGATACGCGATTGAATTTTGTCCTCGAGACTTTGAGAGAAATAGGGGGACGGGGAGATGGCACCCATACCACCTGTATTAGGACCAGTATCATTGTCTCCAATTCTCTTGAAATCGGTTGCTGAGGAAAGCGGAATGAAGGAGCGACCGTCACATAGCCCCAGATAGCTAACTTCGTGCCCCGGGATAAATTCTTCCACAACCACTCGGTGCGGTCCTCCGCCAAATTCACGTTCCGTCCATAGCCGGGTGACGAAAGACTCAACGTCATTCATGTCATTTGCGACCACGACCCCTTTTCCGGCAGCTAAGCCATCAAGCTTGAGAACCACTGGCCAACGCACGCCCACTACCGCTCTTAACTGGGTTTCATTGTCGACGACGTGAAAGGGGGCGGTTGGGACATCCGCCCGCCGCATGAACTCTTTTGCGAAAACTTTGCTTGTTTCCAAACGGGCGCCTGGCCGGTTTGGACCGACCACAAGAAAACCTCGTTCGCGCAAATATTCTGCGTAACCTTCGGCTAGCAAAGCCTCCGGTCCAATAACGATAAGTGTGATGTTTCGTTTCTTCGCCTCTGTGCCAATGGCTTCCATGGAGAGGGAAGAGCCGCCCAAGTCGGCGAACCCTTCAATTCTTGTCCCGGCGTTTCCGGGATGCAAAAGGACTTCTGCCCCGGTGCGACGAGCTGCCCAAGCAATCGCATGCTCTCTGCCCCCGGAGCCCAAGACTAAGATTGTTTCCACGATATCGATTCCACTTCAAAAATGATTGCAAACTATAGCATCCTCGTTACGACTCGCCATTAAAAAAAGGTACTGGGGTGCGGTTCGACGCGGTGCGAGTACCGCGCCTGTTGCGTCGTCGCGAGGCCCTCGATCATTTCGGAGGTAGTTTACGTTCCGCCGAAGCAATCTCATTAAAACATAGGCAAATGAATAAAAATTTTTTCTACCGGTCCGCTTGTCGGCGAGGAGATTGCTTCGGCACTCGGATATCTGATCAATAAGCACGGAAGCCTCGCAACGACAGTCTTACGAGAAAGCCCCGTCTGGATGATAGGTCTATCATGGCTCTACACCGATCACTCCGATTTTAGTAATTATGGCCGGAGACAACAGCGGGTATGTAGTCAGGATGATAGGTAAGCAGACTCTTAGTTTCCGCCTGAGCGTCGGAAGGCTTTTGCATCTTGGTGAGAAGGGCGATATGAGTCCATTGGGCGATGGCAGATTGAGGCTCGAGCCTAAGGGCAGCGAGTAGATCTTCTTGGGCATCGCTATATTGGCCGATGCGCGTTCTCGCGTCACCACGAAGGACGTACGCATAATATCCGAAATCGTGCAGATCTGAGGGTAAACGTTTCAGGACCAGTTTTAATTTCTCAGCCGGCGCGTCCCTATCGAGAGCGACTTTGAGAGCAAATACCTTGGCCATTAGGCTGCCCTTTTCGGCCACTGCTTCAATGCGCTTAGCTTCATTGCTGCTCGGGCCATTTATTAAGTAATTGATATAGAGTTTTCCCAGCTCCTTCTCTTCGCTGAGGGTTCCGCCCATGGTTGCCTCGAAGGCTTCCAGGTATTCCGAGAAGGTTACTTTTTTCTTAAAGTAACTTAAAGGAATAGGACTGTACGTTTCATATTGAGGATCTTTAGTAACCATGGCCCGCATGATGGCTTGGGCCGCTTCGTTCTTACCGGTGGAGCTTAAGAAGGCGGCGTAGTAGAGATAGGTCATCCATCGTTCGGGGGCCACGTCCACCGCTCTCTTAAAGCTCGTTTGGGCTTCTTCGATGTTTCCCATTGCGGCTCTCGCTCGACCCTTGAAAATGTGAATAATCCAAAGGTCGGGAACTTCCAGCTCTGCCAGCTGCAAATAGTCCAGGGCTTGAGAATATCGTTTCTGCTTGAAGTAGGCGACACCCAAGTTGAACCTTGCAGCGGCATCTTTCGGATTCAGTTGTAACGATTCCAGAAAGTGACTCTCCCCCATGTCACCTTCTTCTTCACTCAACATCAGGTATCCTAACCAGTGATGAGCGCGAGCCTTCATTCGGGGCGTTGCCGCCTGTGTCAAGACTTGTTCGAGATATTTTCGTGCCCGGGAGGGAGCATCTTCTTCGGTAGTGATCAGAAGAGCTGCATAGGGGATGAGATACTCGATATCTCCCTTCGGGGGCCTTTTCTCGTTATACTGCGTAAGTAGTTTTAATGCTGCCTCGGTCTCTCCCGTCCGAATCAAAGTATAAATATTCCGCACGAATGGCGAATCTCCTTCGTTGGCGCCATCGGCGTCTTGTGTGGACTTGGTATGCTCTGGAGCCGATTTTGAGTGAATTCGGAAATTGTTTATTAGTACCCACAAGCAGGAGATGACGGCCACGGAAACAATTAGGGGTGCTAACCGAGGAGGGAGGGATGACACTTCATAGGATGTCTTCGACCCCTCGGATATTTTTCTACCCAATCTCGAAGGAGATGGGGATATCGCGTCCGGCGTTGGGGTTAACTCTTCGGGTTCCAATGGTGTTGGCGTAAACGAGCTTCCCATGCGAGAGGCGGCAATGGGCGAATCGCCTGGCTGGAAATTAGGACCGAAAGAGATTTCAGAGTTTGAGTCAGTTCCTCCAAAGGACTTTGAAAACGTCGATGAAACGGACTTGGTGATGGTTTGATTCCGAGTGTGCGTAAGGGTGAACTCGTCCGTCTCGTGGTTAGCGAGCGTTTGGGCGGAAATCCATTGCCCCAGAGACTGGGCAATTTCGTCGTCCCAGGTGAACGTCTTTCGGTTCAGTTCCTCGAATAGCTCCCGCTGCGAAAACGGGCCTAACACTTCGCCCGAACGCGTGCGTACCAACCAGTCTTTTAGTGCGTTTTGCATCGCCAATGAGTTACCGGTCCTATAAATCAGCCAGCTGTAGGCATGGCCGGGTCGAATCGATTCTGTCTTCTTTATCGGCATTTTAGAAGAGAGGGATAAGTGAGTTTCTCATGCCCCCTACGGAATAATAGGGATTTGAGTTTACATAAGTTAGAGTATACGACTTATCAATGACGAAAATGCCGTTCCCTAGTGAACACCATGGAGATGCCATTGTCGTTGCACGCCTGGATCACTTCCGCGTCGCGCTGCGATCCTCCAGGTTGAATAACCGCACGAATTCCCGTGCCTTTCAGGGCATCGATATTATCGCGGAACGGAAAGAAAGCGTCGGAGGCTAGCACGGCTCCTTGAAGCGACTTCCCACCTGCCTTTTGAAGCGCAATCTGAATGGCATCCACTCGGCTCATTTGTCCGGCACCGATTCCCAGGGTTCGGCCGCCCTGGGCAATGACGATGGCATTGGAACGAACATGCTTGCAGACGATCCAAGCAAACTTCAGATCAGATATGGCATCGCGAGGAAGTGGGGTCGATGTTACCGACGTGAACTCGACGTTTGGAGTAGTTCGTACATCTGTGTCTTGGACTAGCCAACCACCCAATGCTGTTCGTATTTCAAACCCGTTCGTATGAGGCTTGGGCCATTCGATAAGACGTAGATTTTTCTTCTGTCCTAAGATTTCCAGGGCCGCCGGGTCGAAGGCCGGAGCGATGACAACTTCCATGAAAATAGCCGATATTGCTTCCGCTGCCTTCGCGTCCAGGGGACGATTGATGGCCACGATGCCGCCAAAGGCCGATTTATCATCGCCCGCCAACGCATTGGCGAAGAGCATCGCAGGAGAATCCGCCCCGGCTGCCACGCCGCAAGGATTATTGTGCTTAATGATGGTGACGCACGGGACACTAAAATCTTGCACGACGCGAAGCGCTGCTTCGGCGTCGAGGATATTGTTATAGGAAAGCTCCTTCCCCTGAAGGACACGCCAGGGAGCTGGTTGTGGGCCGGCCCAGACTGCCCGCTGGTGCGGATTCTCTCCATAACGAAGTGGGGTTTGCGGCACTAGCGACACAGAAGTGGGCAAGGTCGTCTTTTCCCATTCGGACGCGATCATGTCATCGTAGTGACTGGTCCGGCGAAACGTCCTGGCGGCCAGCTGATGGCGGAATTCCAGCCCGGTTTTTCCTCCGTGGGCCTCTAGTTCGTTGATGAACTCCGAGTAATCCGACGGATCCGAGAGGACGGTGACCGCCGCATAATTCTTGGAGGCGGCTCGTAACATTGCGGGACCTCCGATGTCGATGAACGACACCTGCTCTTCACGCCGTTTGCCCCGGTGTTCCCAAAAAGGATATAAATTCACTATGATCAGGTCAAATAGAGGGATTTCTAAACGTCGGGCTGCTTCCACGTCCTCTTTTTGGTCGCGCCGTGCCAAAATTCCACCAAAAATACGCGGGTGGAGCGTTTTCACACGCCCATCCATCATTTCCGGGAATTGCGTGACCGATTCGACCGTTTTTGGTGGACCGCCCAAGAATTTTTCGATAGCGGAAGCGGTTCCTCCCGTGGAGAATATCTGAACGTGCTGGGCTTTGAGCGCCCGGCATAAGGGTTCAAGTCCGTTTTTGTCATAGACACTGATGAGGGCGTTCTTAACGGGGATTAATTCCTCCATGGTCCGGGACTCCTCTTCTTGACAGGCAGCGGTGGGATCATTACTTAAAATAAGCCGTTAATTTAATCAAGGTCGGGCATCTTGCAACTCAAAAACGATATTATTGAAGCTATTGGTAACACACCTCTCGTTCGACTCAATCGGGTCACTCGAGGCATTCCGGGGGATCTCTACGCCAAGTGTGAGTTCTTAAATCCCGGCGGATCTATCAAGGATCGTATCGGATGGTTCATGATCGAGGCCGCCGAGAAGGCGGGAAAGCTCAAGCCGGGGGGCACCATCGTGGAGGCCACGTCTGGTAACACGGGCATGGGGCTTGCCATCGCCGCTGCTATCAAGGGGTATAAGACGATTTTCGTAATGCCGGACAAAATGAGCGAGGAAAAGCGTCAGAATTTGAGGGCCTTTGGTGCAAAGGTGGTGATCACTCCCACGGGGGTGTCCGCGGATTCTCCTTATTCCCACTACAGCACCGCTGATCGATTGGCCAAGGAAACCCCAAATGCGTATTTCATGAATCAATATAGTAATCTTAGTAACCGGGAAACTCATTATCGGCTTACGGGACCGGAGCTGTGGGCTCAAACCGATGGTGGCAATTTCGATGCGTTGGTAGTTGGTATGGGAACGTGCGGAACGATTTCGGGGCTGGGGCGGTTTTTCAAGGAAAAAAAGAAAAGTATCAAAATCGTGGGCGTTGATCCGAAGGGATCCATTCTCAAAGAGCTATTTGAGACTGGAAACATGGGGCTGGCCCAGACCTACAAGATTGAGGGAATTGGGGAGGACGTTAAGCCCGAGAACTGTGATTTTTCAGTAGTGGACCAGATCGTCCAGGTGGAGGACAAGGAATCCTACTTGATGACACGGTCTTTATTGACCAGGGAGGGGATTTTTTCCGGAAGCTCCTCTGGTGCGGCCGTGGTGGGTGCGCTCCGTTACATGTCTCAGGTCGAAAACCCAGGACGGGTAATCGTCATTCTGCCTGACTCCGGAAATCGCTACTTGAGCAAGGTTTATAACGACGCCTGGATGATCGAAAATTCTTTCATGGACAAGAAGGTTGATACTTCTATCGGGGATCTTATCCGGGTGCTGCATAAAACGGCCAAGGTATTATTCGCACAGTCGAAGGATCCGGTGGATGCCGTCGTGAAGCAGATGAGAGATTCCGGCGTGTCACAATTGCCCGTGATGAAAAACAGTGAGGTGGTGGGTACTATTCAAGAGACAGCTCTTCTGAGGCCTCTGATTTCAGGAACGATCAAACCTTCCGATAGTATTGAGACGTTGATCGACAATAATTATTCAATCGTTCAGGAGAGTGATTCCATTGAGCGTCTGAGCGATATTTTTACCAGTGGAAAAGTAGCATTGGCGGCGGAAGGTGGGAAGATTAAGCACATTCTCACTAAGATCGATCTGATTAGCTTCCTAAGCCTTCGGGCAGGCAATCTTTAACGGTTGGGGTCTAAGTTAAGTTGTGGTCTAAAAGGAGTTCTGGATGTCGGAGTTTGAAACACTAACAGTGCATGCCGGTGTTGTTCCCGATCCGTCGACGGGAGCGATCATGACCCCCATTTTTGCAACCAGTACCTTTGTGCAGACCTCCCCAGGCAAACACCGGGGATTTGAGTATTCACGCACTGGAAATCCAACCCGGCAGGCTCTCGAGGCGTCCCTAGCTGCTCTGGAGGGCGGAAAGTTTGGCCTGGCCCTTTCCTCGGGTTGTACTGGCGTCGATATCGTTTTGCACTTGCTGGATCAGGGCGACCATGTAGTGTCAGTGGACGACGTGTATGGAGGTTCGAGTCGATTGTTTCGCACGGTATGGACCCGACATGGAATATCGACGACGTTTGCCGATCTCACCCATGCCCCGATAAGCGATTTCGTGACTCCAAAGACCAAACTAATATGGATAGAAAGCCCGACGAATCCACTTTTGAAAATCATCGATATCGAGAAGATCGCCACTTGGGCCGCCCTACAACGTCCCAAGCCTCTGATCGCGGTGGACAATACGTTTGCTAGTCCATACTTTCAAAAGCCTCTTCGTCTCGGTGCTGATATCGTGTTGCATTCGACAACGAAATATCTGAACGGACACAGCGACGTCATCGGCGGTGCCCTGGTAGTTGACGACAAGGACCTACGGGATCGCCTACACTACGTCCACAATTCCACGGGCGGGGTTCAGGGGCCCTTTGATTCCTGGCTCGTCCTTCGAGGGATCAAAACATTGGCCCTCAGAATGAAACGTACCGAAGGACAGATTGTTGATGTCGTTCTGCATGCTAATAAGGTGGTGATTGGTCGCCTCTTAAATGAAAATGGCGTGTTGATAGTAGCGCCTGAAGATAAGCGCATTGGTCATGATATTTTGATTCCACCCAAAGGGCACGGTGATGCTAAGTTAGGTCAAGTTGTCAGCGTAGAGA